>Ga0194137_10000567_pt1 | contig 24085 bp, 24 predicted proteins | sample TARM_MetaG_T3_14_FD_134025 | JGI IMG/M metagenome (GOLD analysis project Ga0194137, IMG submission 134025) | Freshwater microbial communities from Pennsylvania, USA, analyzing microbe dynamics in response to fracking - TARM_MetaG_T3_14 (version 2) | ecosystem: Environmental > Aquatic >... | reverse complement strand
TAAGAATAATAAAGAAGGAGGAAGGGTCATGCTACTGAAAATAAGCTTTGAATCACCAACACCGATCTATCAACAGATCAGGGATCAAATCATTTTAGCCATGGCGAAAGAAGCACTCCTTCCCGGGGAAAATCTCCCCACGGTCCGTCAGCTGGCAAAAGATATCGGGGTGAACCCCATGACGATTAATAAAGCCTATAATCAATTAAAAGATGAAGGTTACGTCGTAATCGACCGAAGACACGGGGCAAGGATTCAGGATGCTGGACTACTGAAAAAAGAAAAAACGGAACATCTTATAGAAGCCTTGGAACTGATTTTATCCGAGGCAAAGTTGAAAGGAATGACCATGGAAGATCTTTCTAAAGTTACACAGCGAATTTATGGAAAAAGGAGGGATTAATTATGGTGACCTGGATAATGTGGGGCACACTATTGGTAATATGGTTTAGTTTTTTATTTATCCTAAGCTTTCTGATTGATAAAAGAAGAAGGATGCTGTTTGGTGTTACGGTACCGTCGGATTATATGGAGGATCCAGAGGTCTTAGAGTTTATTAATCGATATCAAAAACGGAAAAAGCGCTTTACAATCCTTGGATTGATTTTCACATTTCCAATTATTTATTTCGATAACTTTGCATGGGTTTATTCCTACTTTAATGTATACTTAGTGTCATTTTTTGTCTGGCTCTATTGGATGATTTATCAAGGAAATCGACAAATGAAGTCCATCAAGAGTGAGCAGGGTTGGCGAGTAGGAGAAAAACAGACCGTTTATGTTGATACCAAACTATCGAAAGAGGACAAAAGTGAAAAGCAACCGAAGCTTTTCTGGCTGGTTCCGGCCTTCCTTCTCAGTTTCGAGCCTTTATTATCTCAACATCCGCTGCTAAAAAGTGCAGCATGGCTCATGATCGGCACCTCTTTATTTCTTTGGTTGCTGGCAGTCGTGGTAATGGTAAAACTAAAAAGAACCCCTCCTAAAGTTTATACCGGTGAGACGGAGGTAGATCAAAAGATTAATGATACTTGGAAAGCTCGTTGGATGACCCTTGCTTTAATACTGACTTATTACTTCGTTCTTTTTAACAATGTGATTCATCGATTCATTACGGGTTCCGGAGGGGATATGGGCATAGGATTTACAATTGTCATCCTTGTGGGTAGTATCTTACCGTTGATACCGTTATTAATCATGCATCGTATGCGGGTGAAAATGGTGGAGGATCTTAGAAAGGATCGAAATCTTTTGGAAGTGGACGAAGATGATTATTGGATCGGCGGAATCCTTTACTATAATCCCAATGTGAAAAAGACCTTTGTCAGCACGCGCATCGGTATCGGTTCTTCCATTAACCTCGGAACGACAGCGGGGAAATGGTTACTGGGAGGATCGGTGATTCTGACCATCGGTTTGATATTAGGATCCTGGGCTTTTGTGGTGGCGGAGGAGTTTATGGACCCTAAGATTTTTTGGGATGAAGAAGCGATGTACATTCAATCCCTAGCCTACGGTGATGAAATTGCCTATGAAAGTATTCAGGAGGTAACCACAATAGAGGAGTTGGGAAATACCACCAAAACCAACGGTACCGCCACTGCGGATTACGCCAGAGGAAGTTTCAACGTTCGTAGTTATGGAAAATCCAGAGTATACGTATTTCGTGAAACCCCAATCATCCTTGTGATTCACCTGGAAGACCTCACGGTATTTTACAACGAACCTACAAAGGAAGCTACTCTAACTGTTTTAGACGAACTAACCCGGCGACTAGAGGAAAAAGAGGACAGAGGGACGGAGTAATTGTCCTCTTCGAAAAATAGAAGCATGACCGATGGATTTGAAAAACCTTCAACGCGTTGGAAATATGCAGGGAAAAATTTTGATGCATTCTGTCAAGTACACAGTGAGTGAAAGAAAGGAGGAAAGTTATAATGAATCAACAGGGCGAAGGCTTAATTGCATTTTTCGGTACCAAAGATTTACAAACAACCCATGAATTTTACCATGAAATAATCGGACTTCCTCTATATAAAGATCAGGGAGTCTGCCGCATTTATAATGTGGAAGGTGGAGGAAAACTGGGCTTTTGCGAACATATCGAAATCGTAAAGGTAGAAAAAAGTCCGATTATTACCCTTGTGGTGGAAGATGTGGATGCTTTATATGAAAAGCTCATGGACAACTCTATCGTTGTAAAGCATCCTCCGAAAGAAAATTCCAATTTTAAAATTTATCACTTTTTCTTGGAAGATCCTAACGGTTACACCTTGGAAGTTCAAAAGTTTTTATAAATGAGCAAGAGAGAGGACAGCGGGACGGAGCTTTTGTCCTCTTTTGGGAAGTCGTCGTGACTATAAAGGCTGAATAGTTATGGCTTGATAATCCATTTGAAGAATCAAAGGAGGGTTACTGCTAATGAAAATTAGAAAATTAAAGGAAACTGCAGCGGATCAAAAAAAACTTTGGGCAGGACTGAATGATCCGGAAGGAAGGATCGGAGAATTGGATGCTGTATTATTTGGAATCGCTTATGATGGTGGCGTCAGTTTTCGGGGTGGTGCCGCTAAAGGACCTCAGTCGGTACGGGAAATCACCTATACTATCGCAAAGACCACGGAACATTTAGAAAGTTTGGAAGGTTTTCGTGTTCGAGATCTTGGAGATTATCATGGAGATGACAGGAATCAGGTCTTCGAGGATGTGCGTAATCTGGTAGAAAATTTAGTAAAGAAGAAGCAGTTTTTCACCATGATCGGTGGAGATCACTCCGTAACCATTCCTGTGCTTCAGGGTATTGACAGAGCCATTGGTGAAGAGTTTGGGATTATTCATATTGATGCCCATCTGGATCTTTGTGACAAAATGGATGGAGACGATTTATCTCATGGATCTACACAGCGAAGAGCCTTAGAACTAGAACATATATCAGGACTGGATAATTTGAGCTTTATTGGCATTCGTTCCATCGAAGATCAGGAGTATGATTTTTTGCAAGATAAAAAACCCTCAATTATTACCGCTTATCAGATGAACCAAATGGGAGTAGAAAAGGTGCTGGAGAAAGTGTATGAACAAATGAAAGATTATCATCAAGTGTATGTAACCATCGATATTGATGCTTTAGACCCGGGTTTTGCAGCAGGAACCGGAACCCCTCAATTTGGAGGCTTAAACAGTCGACAACTGTTGGATCTTCTTATGGGGATATTTAAGCTTCCAATTTTAGGTTTTGATGTTGTAGAAATCGCTCCGGAACTTGATCCGTCAAAAAACGCCTCCTTTGCGGGAAGAAAAATCATAACTGAATGCTGGGGACATCACTGGAGAAAAAGAGGACAATTACTCCGCCCCGCTGTACTCTCCGATCAAAAAAGCTAAGAGTCGATTATTAAATTCCACGATATCCGTCTCCATGGGAGTGTGACCGCTCCCTTGGATAACGGTTAACTCAGCCTTTGGTAGTAGATTATTTAATCGGTGTCCTTCCTCAATAGGTACCCAACTGTCCTCATTTCCCCAGATCAGGAATACGGGAAGTGAGATATCTTCTACATCTTCTTCATCAAAGCTGGTAGTACTGGTTACTAAATCTCCCCACGCTCTGCCGGTGCCCGGTAAGGTTAACGGATGAAGATATCCATCCAGAGTATCCTGATCTACTTCTTCGCCATAGGCAGAAGATAAAACCTCTTCCAATCGATTTTCCGTGAAAAAAACGTACTCACCTAGAACAGCGATTCCCCGTTTAAGTGGTGGAAAAGAAAGCAAGCTTCGAACTCTTGGGGGCTCATTCATAACAGCGCCGGCTATGTAGGTTAAGGTTTGAATGTCTTCAGGACGGTTCAAGGCCATAGCGGTAATGACTCCACCACCCATAGAATGACCTAATAAATGGTATCCCTCCGAAGCATTAATTTCACCTTGTGCATCCAGTTGATCCAGAAGTCCAAACACCCAATCACTACGATTTTCCTGAGAATGAGTTAGTCCGGTTTGTCGGGTACTGTAGCCGAAAGCGGGTAGGTCTAGGGCGATAACCGGAAATCCCAGATCCACATATTCATCAATATTGTACCGCCAAGAAAATGTGGAGCCTCCGAGTCCATGTATGTATACTATAGGCTGGTAGTTCGGATTTTCCGGAATCCAAGTTCGGTAATGAAGCTCAACATCACCGACACTAATCCATTGACTGTTTTCGAAAGAGGTGTCCGGTCTTTCCTGTGATGCTGCGGATAGAGGAATAAATAAGAAAAGTGCTTGGATCAGTAAAGTAAAAACGAACATTCCCAATAATATTTTTTTTATAATAGACATGGTTTTTCCTCCTGAAAAAAAGATGTAGAAACTGCTTTTTCTTGTATCCTTTACTTTTACCCAGAAAGCCTTGGATTATGCTTTATAAATAGTATCTTGCAAGAAAAAATCATAACCATAGAAATAATTCCAAAAGGAGGACAAAAGCTCCGTCCCGCTGTCCTCCTTGGTTTTTGCCAAAAGCCGATGGGGAAAATATTCGTGAAGCATTGGAAAACTTAACGAAGCAAAGCAGTATTATACGGGAGATCCGTATGGAATCTTCAGGGGAAGTAAAAGACATGGAAGTTACAGTAATTCCCTTGGAACAGTCTGAAGAGGTTAAGGGATTATTTTGGATTTTTTCCGACGAGAGTGAGAAAAAAAGGTTGGAAGCGGAAATAAAAAAACTAAGAAACAGTCTTCGACCCGTCTCCGTGAGTCAGTATGAATTGGATGTTAATGTCAGTATGGGTTTTAGTACTTATCCTGAAGACGGAAGACATGAAGATGAATTGATTAAAAATAGTAATACCGCTTTAACTCGATCAGAGTGGGGAACACGAAATCCTTAATTAAAAACATGGGACCGGGAGGATTAAGCTTTGTGGCCAATATTAACCTGCCGATTAAGAAAGATCTGATTTTGCAGTTTAACTCGGAACTTTTGGGAACGCCGGTAAGAGTTTACGGAACTCCGGTATGGAAAGAAGAAATGGAAAAGGGCTTAGTACAATACGGATTGAAATTTACCATTGACGAGAATTCCCGAATGGAACTCACCGGACTGATGAATAAAGTGCAAGTTCGTATGCGAAATGACTATGGTTTTAATGAAGGACGCTTCACAACGAAATCGATGAATGCCTTTTTTTACAATCGTCAGACCGATAACCTCGAGCAGGAATTAGTAGAAAATGAAGAGCTATAGTATTTGACGTAAATCTCGTAGACTGTGTTGTTGAAAGCCCTCAATCTCTTTGGCAATGGCTTCAACCTGGTCAGGATTTTCCATAAGATCCACCTGATCAATATTGACGATTAACACGGGAGATTCGTTATACTCCTTTAGCCACTTTTCATATCGGTTATGAAGGTTTAACCAATATTCCCTGGGTACGGCCTTTTCCATTTCCCGACCCCGTTGCTGTATCCGGTCAATGATGGTATCCACGCTTCCCTCAAGGTAAACCATTAAATCCGGCTTAACCAAATAGGGGCTCATCATAGCATAAAATAACTCAGAGTAGGTGTCGAAATCCCGCTTACTCATCTTACCGTTATCGTACAAGGATTTTGCAAAAATCTCCACATCTTCGTAAATGCTCCGATCCTGAATATGATTTTCCTTCGCCTCTCCGATGGCTTTTTGATCTTGAAATCGTTGGCTGAGAAAGTACAGTTGCAAATGGAATCCCCATCGGGCCTGATCCTTATAGAAGTCCTCTAAATATGGGTTATCATCAACCTTTTCAAAACTGGTATTAAAGTTCAGTTTCTCTCCGATGAGTTTGGTAAATGTGGATTTCCCCGCCCCCACATTTCCTGCCACGGTGATAAAAAACCCATTGGAATTTTTTCGATCCTGGGGAATATAGTTTTCGGGGATCCTTAGTTTGGTGAACATGATTGTATCCTCCTTTGATGAATGATCTTGGTGATTTCTTCCATAAGAAAAACGACATCCTCCGGTCGATTAACAAAGTCTCTTTCCTGAATATCTATCGAGATTATTGCCGTAGGTCTTTGGACTATGGAAGGCTGATCCGACGAATTGGGGTCTAAGTGCTTTTGTTCTGATGAAGGCTCAAAGTTATCGATGGAAGGTTCAATATCTTCACTAGAAAAATATCGATCATAGGCCACGCTGAGCTTTTCCATATAGTCTCGACTCATATTTCGTTCAAAAGGTCGATCTCTTAGGGCAATTCGCTTCATCAGGAGATCCACATCTCCGTGTAAATAAATAATAATATCCGGTTGAGGAAGGTCCTTCGTTAAAATTTCGAAGACCTTCTCATACTTTTGAAAATGATCTGGCTTTAGAGTAAGTCCTGCAAAGATATAGTTTTTAATAATACTGTAATCCGCTACCACAGACAGTCCTTTATCCAATTTTTGGTACTGGGTATCTTCTAACTGCTTGATTCGATTACACAGAAAGAACATTTCGGTTTGAAAGGCATATTCCTCGATGTTCTCGTAAAATTTCTTTAAATAAGGATTCTCTTCGATAATTTCCTTAAGACAGGTGGCCTCGAGTTTTTTTGTCAATAATTTCGTAAGGGTGGTTTTCCCTACGCCGATGGGGCCTTCCACAGCGATGAATAAAGGTTCTTTTTGGTGTTGAGAAGACGGATCCGGAGTAGTATTAAGTGGCTTGGTTACATCGGATCCTGTTGTATTCGCTTGATTAGTAAAATCTATGGGTTTAGTCATGAAATACTCCTCCTAACTGTATTTAGTGGTTTGACTTCATGATACCACTTTATATGGTATATAACAATAAGAATCATAGGAAATATTTATGGATTCAGAATAACTCTATTTAACTTTATTAAATTTTAAATAAGAATTTAAATGATTCATATAAAGAATTTGTGAAATAAAAGGAGTTTTGAGGAGCTATGGCGAAATAAGTTATATTAGAGTTGTTATAGGAGAATAACAAAGGAGATGAGATCACATGAAATTTGTTACCGTCAAACACCAGAGAGAAGAACTACCCGGAGTATTAAATTTTAATGAGTCCGGAGTATTTTTTTTAAAAGAAATCCTAGGGGCCGACGCACCAAATTCTTTATTATCGTTTATTCAGCAAAATGGGAAAAGTGCTGAGAAAGAAATTATTGCAAGTGAAGTTATTGAGACTATCCGCTACTTTATTAGCGACCCGGAAAAGGTTCCGATTCCTCTTGACCAATGTAAAATTTTAGCGCCTATTCCACGACCATTACGAAACGTGATTTGTCTTGGTATGAATTATCGGGATCATGTAGAAGAACTAAAGGGAGCTGATGGGAAGCCCCGACCTGTACCGGAAGTTCCGGTGTACTTCGGAAAGATGGCATCGGAAATAGTAGGTACCGGCGGCATAATTGAACTTCATGAAGAGGCCACGGAAGCCGTGGACTATGAAGTGGAGTTGGTGGCGGTTATCGGTAAAACCGGGAGAAATATCTCAGCGGAAAAAGCTTATGAGTATATTTTTGGATATACCATCATGAACGATGTTACCGCAAGAGACCTTCAGGGTAGACATCAACAGTTTATTCGTGGTAAAAGCTTGGATACCTTTACTACCATGGGTCCGGCTATTCTTTTGCGTGATAAGATCAAAGAACCGGTAGAACTTGATCTTCAATGTGAAGTTAACGAAGAAATGCGACAGTCCTCCAACACGAAAAATTTTATTTTTGACCTACCCTATATCATTAGTGATTTATCTAAGGGTACCACTTTGCAATCCGGAGATCTCATCGCTACGGGGACTCCCGGCGGAGTAGGTAAAGGTTTCACGCCGCCTAAATATTTAAAACATGGAGACCGTGTGGTATGTAAAATCGAAAAAATAGGTACGCTTTGGAATAAAGTAAAGAAGTAACCGGGGAGGGATAACATGAACATCAGTGAAAAAGGGAAAGGGTATAGCCTGGTTGCCTTAGCCGGAATCATGTGGGGCACTGGGTTTTTATACATCCAGTTTGTACTGAACGGTGGACTTTCTCCTCAGGAAATTGTTTCGTGGAAAATGCTGATCGGTTTTATATTTATGCTGCTCTATACCATCCAATGGAATCCGAAAGCTTTAAAAATCGACAAGAGGGGACTATTCTTAATCGGCATATTGGGACTGGTCTGTCATACATTTTATAACCTGTTTATGAATTTGTCCGTCGAGAGAACCACAATTGCAACCACTGTAGCCCTTTTACACACCGCTCCCTTTTTCGTATTGCTGATTTCTAGGGTTTTATTTAATGAGAAGTTCACTATACTGAAAGTGATTTCGGTGACTATTGCTGTGAGTGGAGTATATCTCACCGTTACCGGAGGACGATTGGATCAGTTGGCCTATGACGGTGTTGGAATCTTATTTGGACTTGGCGCAGGATTTGCCTATGGGGTAATGAATCTATTTAGTAAATATCTCGTTACCAGATATCAGCAACAGACGATTTTGACCTATGCCTTTGGTTTCGCTTTTTTATTTTCTCTTACTTTTTCCGATCCCATTGCAGCTTTTCGATTGGATTTTGATCCTTGGCTCTGGGTGAATCTTATCCTTTTGGGATTGGTACCCACAGCCCTTAGCTATGCCTTTTTCACTGCGGGACTCTCTTACAATATAGAATCATCCAAAGCCGCTGTGGTGGCTACTATCGAAGTTCCGGTATCCGTATTGGGTTCTTTCCTGATATTTTCGGAAGAGCTGAATTTCATGAAACTTCTAGGTATCGCCATGGTCCTGTTTTCCGTCTTCCTTTTACGTCGGGAAATGAAGAACACAGCGAAAATTGCGGACAGAGGGAAGGAGCAATTGGAATCTTTTTCTGCGGATAGAACGGACTGAGGAACGGAGTGATTGTCTTTTCTATAATATATGATTTACACAGCAATTATCTGAGAGAAATGAGGAATGTAGAATGACTGTGCTTAAAGTTGAGAACCTGTTCTCAGGTTATGAGAAAAAATCCATCATCAAAGGAATATCCTTTGAACTGAAAGATAAAGAAATTCTTGGGATCATCGGTTCCAATGGAGCCGGGAAAACGACCCTGCTAAAAACGATTCTAGGAATTATTCCTTATCCCAAAGGGGGCGTCTACATTGAAAATCGAGAGCTAAAAGAAGATTCTTTTGCGGCGAAGAAAAATATCGCCTACATACCGGAAGTTCCCATTCTTTACGGTGAAATGACCTTAAGGGAGCATATGGAATTTACCGCCATGGCCCACGAAGTCAACAAGCAGGACTACGTGAAGCGGTCTTCTTTTTTATTGAAGAAATTTCGTATGGAAGGGAAGTTGGAACATTTCCCAAATACCTTTTCTAAAGGGATGCGCCAAAAAGTTATGGTGATGAATGCATTTTTATATGATCCCAAAGTATATATTGTGGATGAACCTTTTATCGGACTGGATCCGAAGGCAATTGAGGATTTTTTGCAATTGTTAGAGGAAAAAAGATCCAAAGGGTCTTCTGTGATTATGTCCACACATGTGTTGGATACGGCAGAAAAAATCTGTGATCGCTTTTTATTAATCGAAGAAGGAGAAGTGTTGGCCTACGGAAGTCTGAAGGACATCCAACAAAACTTCGATCTACAGGATTACAGTTTGCGAGAGATTTATCACCGGCTGGCGGGGGAAGGCTCTTTGGAATCGGAGGGATGGGATGAATAGCATTAAAGACCTCTGGAATCGAAGAATTCGGTTTCTAGTAAAACTATACTATGACTTTATAGCATTTCAATTAGATATGGTATCCCTTGTCTATCTTATAGGGATGATCACTTTTGTTGGATATTATTACTATCCGGAAGTAGGTGGATACCTAGATTGGATTCGACAGGAACCCTGGAGCTATTTTTTATACTTTTTCTCTGTCAAGGTTGCCAGCGGAGGGAAACACACCGGATATCTCAAAGAGGCAGATGAACTGTTTTTAACGCCCCTTAATTTATATGGAAAGAAATTTATTTGGCGCTCTCATTTGTTAAACCGAGCACTGGCTCTTGGCAGTTGGGGAATTTGGGTGGCTATTTTAGTTCTTTTTGGAATTTTAACGCTGAATCCCATAGGTTTTTTGTTCATAGGACTTTTGTGGAGATATATAGGAATGAACGGCAGGTTTTTCATTCAACAGATTAGCGGGAAATGGATTCGAAGGTTTGTGCGATTCATTTTTAGTTTTTTCTTTTTCTCTTTAACCTTTCTTTGGATTTTTTATTGGGATAGCGGTGTAGGAGAGGGAATGGTTTTTATCGCTTTTGCTATTGCTTTAATGGTCCTACTTTCGTGGACGGATCGTAAAAAAAGTAGAGCGGATCTGCATTGGTCTAGAATGATCTCGGAAGAAACCAACCGCAGGGCTCAAAGATTATCAGCCATCATTCAAGTGATTCCCGAAGAAAAAAGTCGGGGAATTAATACTTCCAGGACCCTAAAGCTTTTCAGTGGAAGGAAGATTTTACCCTTTAGCCCGTTAGGCGCAGTTTTACTGGCTTTTGAAAGACGAATGAGAAGAGGAAAGGGAAATTTATCCCTGCTAATTACGATCGCTATGGTACATTTAGTATCGCTGGCTTTCGTTGAAGTAACTTTGGTACAAATGATTCTTAATGTACTGGTGTTTTTTATTATCCAAGAGTTTTGTCTATCGCTTTGGAATGCGGTATTGGATGAAGAGTGGTTTCATATTTATCCCTTTTCTCACCGTGCAATAAAAAGAGGAATTGCCATCGGCAGTTTAGGCTATGTATTTTTTTATATGCTTATTACCTTTACTCTGCAATATTTCCGTTGGGGAAACTTGACGGAAATTTGGAGAATGGCTTTAGCCTCCGTGGTTCTTATCTATCTCATCAATCTATTTCGGGGAAACATTGTATTTTTTAATTACACCAGTAACAAGAAGCGTTGAGCAGACAGAGGGCGGACAACTGCTCCGTCCCTCTGCCTGCATTCCTGCTCTATGTCCTTTCGATCTGCTCTACTACTTGCTGTCCCGACAGCACCACCATGGGCATGCCGCCCCCGGGGTTTACGCTACCGCCGACAAAAAACAAGTTTTGATAAAACTCACTGTGTTTCGGAGTTTTAAAACCCTTATTTTTCTTCTTATCGGAGATCACCCCGTAGATCGCTCCTTGGTTGGAGTAATAGCGCTGCTCAATGGTTTCAGGAATCCAAAGCTCTTCGGTAACAATATGTTTTCGAAGATTTTTAAGTCCCATTCCTTCTAACTTATCCAAGACGTGGCCCTTATAGGTCTCATATTCCTCTTCGGTAAAGGGCTTTTCCGGATCCACCACGGGAATATGAGGAAGAATTTTGATAACTTCTCCACCTTCAGGTCCTTGACCCGGATCGGTTTTCATCGGAGCCACAAGATAAATCGTGGGGTCCTCGGTTAATTTGTGCTCATGGAAAATATAATCAAAATGCTTTTTGCCGCTTTCGGCGAAGAAAAAGTTGTGATGCCGCAACTGTTCATATTTACGGTCCACCCCTAAATGCAGGGCAAAGCCTGAACAGGCGGGACCGTATTTTTCCTTGTAGGGCTTAATCCGAAGAGCGGACTCCTTCGTGATTTTTTCGTAAAATGGAATAACTTCCATATCGGATACCACCAGGTCACAGTGTAATGTAAGATATTGTACATCGTTATGGGTGTCAATAGAAGAAGCTGGCCTTCGAACTTTTAGAGCCTGAATTCGCTCATCGGATTTCTCCACGTCTACAACCTCCGTGTTCTTCATAACGGTAATACCCAACTCGTCTATCAGTTTTTCCAGTCCGCGAGCAAGATTATACATTCCTCCCTTCACATACCAAAGATCAAACTCCCATTGCACAAAGGGAAGAAGATTTAAAATCGCCGGAGCATCATAGGGGGAGGATCCCACGTATTTTACAAAGAAATTTAGTATATCCACCAGATAAGGGTTTTCCACATGTTTACGTACCCCCTGGTCCATTGTGGAGAAATAATCGCTTTTAAATAAAAAGGTTAGGGGATTATAGTACTTGGCCACATCCATTACTTTTTCGCTTTGATGTTTAAAATAGGTTTCGTTAGAGAGATGGTAGAGTTTCTTGCTATAGGATAAAAATGATTGCAAATCATTGATATCTTTATCACTTAAAGAGCTTGGCGGATTTTTCATTTGTTTAATATCCTGCTCTAAATCGATTGTGGTACCATCTTCGAAAAAATTTCGCCAATGGGGTCGAACCGGTTGAATCTGATAATAATCTTCCCGTTTTTTTCCGTGCATAGTAAACAGTCGATCAAATATATGAGGCATGGTGTAAATAGAAGGTCCCAAATCAAAGGAAAATCCTTCTTTTTCTACATAATTTAATTTGCCCCCTAGATGGGCATTTTTTTCGATAATGGTTACGTCATAATCCGGGTTTTTCTTTAGAGATATTGCAGCGGATAGTCCGCCTAAACCTCCGCCGATAATCGATACTTTCTTTTTTTTCAAAAGATCATCCCTTCCTTATTGAAGTTGTGATTTTTTTACCCCCTCCCAAGGTCGCTGAAACAGATAATTCTTGCAAATATTTCAATTATTGATAAAATTAATGTTATAATTGATAAATCAGTGGTTAAATCGAAGCATTTCGTGGTAATAATATAGTAGTTTTTATACATATAAGGAGGGCAAGCGATGACGAGAAAAAAAATACAAATCATCGGAGCAGGGCCGGGAGGATTGGCCAGTGCACTAATCTTAGCCAGTAAAGGATATGAAGTGGATATATATGAAAAAAAACCCACCGTGGGTGGACGCACCGGGGCGATCAAATTGGGTGAATATACCTTTGATATCGGTCCTACTTTTTTAATGATGGATTTTATCGTAAGGGAAGTTTTCGAAAAATCGGGACTAAACTTTCAGGATTATATGGAGATCAAAGAAGTAGATCCCATGTATCGTCTAATATACCGTGGTGAAGATAATCTTTACTTATACCGCCAGGACCAGGAAAAAATGAAGGAATCCCTAAATGGAAAATTTGAAAACGGTTATGAACACTATCAACAATTTCTAGGAAAGGAAAAAGAGAAATATGACCGAATTCTTCCCAGTCTTCGTATTCCATACACCAATGTCTGGGACCTACTGCGTAAAGAATTGCGGGGAGCACTTCCTAAGTTGGACGCCAATGTCAGTCTTCATGACCATTTAGGTAAGTACTACAAGGAAGAGGATTATAAGCTGGCCTTTACCTTCCAAGCGAAGTATCTTGGGATGTCTCCCTGGGACTGTCCCGGGACCTTCAGTATAATTTCTTACATCGAACATGCAGGGGGAATCTATCATATCATGGGAGGCCTTAATCAACTTTCCGAAGGGATGGCTCGTGCAGTGAAGGATTTGGGTGGAAGAATTCACTTAAACACTCCGGTGAAAAATGTCATTGTAGAGAACGAGAAAGCCATAGGGGTAGAGCTTCAAAACGGAGAAGTGAAATACGCGGATCATGTAGTCATCAACGCTGATTTTGCCTACTCTATGGAGCAGCTAGTTAAAGAAGAAAATCGAAAGAAATATACTTCAGAAAATCTAAAGAAGAAAAAATATTCCTGTTCTATATTCATGATGTATCTTGGTGTAAAGCGCCGATACGAGAATCTTCAACATCACAACATTTTTTTCGCCGACGATTACCAAAAGAACGTGGAGGAGATTTCCAATACCAAAATACTTTCGGAAGATCCTTCGATTTACATTCAAAACGCAGTCGTGACTGACCCATCCTTGGCACCGGAAGGGAAATCCACCCTATATGTTTTGGTACCGGTTCCCAACAATACCAGTGGAGTGTCCTGGAGCACAGAAGAAAAAGAAGCTTTCCGGGAAAAAATTCTGGGAATGATGGAAACCAAGGTGGGGCTTGAAGATATTCGAGAACAAATTGAAGTTGAAAAAATCATCTCTCCAAGGGACTGGGAAGAAGATTTTAATATTTATGAAGGTGCAACCTTTAATTTAGCCCACAACATTGGCCAAATGCTATACTTTAGGCCCCACAATAAGTTTGAGGACTTTGACCGGGCGTACTTAGTAGGGGGAGGTACCCATCCTGGTAGCGGTCTGCCTACGATTTTGCAATCGGCTATGATTTCCTCGGATTTGATAATGGAACGGGATCAACAGGATGAGCAAAGACGAGTTGGAAACAAAAAATAGGAGAGAGAAGCGGAGTAATTGTCCTCTTCTTTGAAAAAAAATTATAAAAGCTCGGTTAAATAATGTAAATTTACCTGTGATATCAATCCTATCACTGAATAAATAGAACCATCTAAGGAGAAAAATATGTATAGAATAATCAAAGGCATTAAAAAAGTAATGTTTCATCGGGTGACCTATTTATTGGTCGCCTTTCTATTGCAAATTGCTCTGATTATCGGGGTGTTATTGGGATTTCAATCCTACTTTGTAGTATTCTACGGATTAAGTATCATACTGAGTATAGCGGTGGTTGTTTGGGTGATTAATAAAAATATCCATCCGGAATATAAGTTGGTTTGGGTTATTCCGATTCTCCTTTTTCCTATTTTCGGTGGCCTTTTTTATATTTTAATTGCACAAAACCGAATCAGTCGGAATGCCCGAAGAAAAATGGGTCAATTGATGGAACAAAGCAATGAGGTTTTACCAAAAAATGAAGACATTCTTAAGGCCTTGGAGAATCATAACCGGAACGCTGCAAATCAAATTCGCTATATCAGAGATTTCGGGAATTATCCTCCGTATCGAGATACAAGAACGCTTTATTTACCCACTGGTGAGAAAAAGTTTGAAAAGCTGATGGAGGAGTTGAAAAAAGCGGAGAATTTTATTTTCCTGGAGTATTTTATTATTGCGGAGGGAAAGCTTTGGGATAGATTATTGCAAATTTTGAAACAGAAGGTTAAAGAAAATGTGGATGTTCGGATCATCTATGATGATGTGGGATGTATGCTGACGTTGCCGAAAAACTATCATCGGACCTTAGAGGCCATGGGCATAAAAACCTGTGTGTTTAACCCTGTGATTCCTGTGATTTCGTCTCTTCATAATAATCGGGATCATAGAAAAATAGCAGTCATTGACGGGAAAGTGGGTTTTACCGGAGGCATTAATATAGGAGATGAATATATTAATGAATACGAAAAATACGGTCATTGGAAAGACTCCGCGATTATGATCGAAGGAGAAGGAGTATGGAGTTTTACAGTGATGTTCCTAAGTCTTTGGGATTACTTACGGGATGAAGTGGAGGATTTTCTTCCTTTTCGGTACGAGTTTACCCCGGAAGAGATAAGCCGTATTCGGAAGTCCCCCGGAATTGTACAACCTTTTTTTGACAGTCCTTTAGACGGGGAGACCGTCGGCGAAAACGTTTATCTTAATCTCATAACCAAAGCGAAAAAGTCCGTCTACATTACCACTCCCTATCTGATTTTAGATCATGGAATGCTAACTGCACTCACAAGTGCGGCGAAGTCCGGTGTGGATGTTCGAATCATTACTCCTAAGATACCGGATAAATGGTATGTTCATAAAGTTACAAGATCTTACTTTGGGATGCTGATTGATAGCGGTGTGAAAATTTACGAGTATACTCCCGGATTTATCCATTCTAAAACTTTCCTAGTAGATCAGGAATACGGCGTGGTAGGGACCATCAATATGGATTATCGAAGTCTTTATTTGCACTTTGAGTGCGGGGTGTGGATGTATAAAGTAGCATCTTTGGCGGAAATGAAAAGGGACTTCTTTGAGACCCTTGATAAATGCCATCAAGTCAGTTTTCAGGACGTTACCGGAGCCTCATGGGTTCGAGTACTTGGACGCTCGGTTCTTCGCTTATTTGCCCCATGGATGTAAAAGATAAAAAATTAAGTCATAGTAAAGGAGTAATATTTTGAAAAAAAATGAAAACATGGAAAGTCTACAAAAACAATTAGAACTGATTAAAGAAGAAAATAGACTACTTAAACAGGAGCAATTGGAATTAAAACAGCAGCAAATGGAAGAAGAAAAGTTGGAGTTTCCTTGGGCAGGGAATCTGGGGCATTGGGAGATGGACCTGATTAATCGAAGGGTTACTGCCAATCCGTTAAAAATCATAGCATTAGAGTATGATCCAAAAAAAGATCGGTTTAGTATTGATGATTTTGTTCAGATGATCCACGTTGAAGACCGGGACCGTGCTTATCAAGACATGAAAGATCATTTGATAGGAAAAAAACCGGTATATGAGACGGAATACAAAATTGTTACACGAACCGGAAAAATCAAATGGTTCTATGATCGCGGAGTAATCATCAAAAGAACAGCTGAAGGAAACCCCCATCTTGTTAAAGGAATTGTGTTCGATATCACGGAACAAAAAATGGCGGAACAAAAAATTATTGAATCCGAAAAGGCATTAATTAAAACCAATCGGATTAAAGATCAAATGATGCGGATTATGGCCCACGATTTAAAAAACTCCATTGGCAATGTGGTCAATATTTTTGAATTGATGCTTCAAGAATCTGATTTCTTTGAACCCGAGGAAGAAAAGGAAATAAAAAAGGAAGTATTTGAAGCTTCACAAAATAGCATGACTTTATTGGATAATTTACTACACTGGGCTCATGTTCAACAGGGAACTATGGAGTTGGAAAAAAAGGAGATTGAGATTACGACGGTTTTACATGAAATCTATGCAATGTTTAAGACACAGGCCTTACAAAAAAGAATAGAATTAACTGTTGATGTTGAAAAAAAAGAAAAGATAATAGGGATCGGTGATCCGAATATGCTCAGAACGGTCCTTAGAAATTTTACGAACAATGCTCTAAAATTTACCGATACAGGCGGTAAAATTATTCTTAAAGTCCGAAAAGAGCAGGAGCAAATTGCAATAACCGTAGTGGACAACGGTATGGGAATGAGCGAAGAGATGATTAAAAGAATCGAAAGAAGTGAATCTCAATCCAGTCTGGGAACCGAAAATGAAAAAGGTACCGGTCTCGGGCTGCTGATCTCAAAAGACCTTATTAATCAAACTGATGCCAAATGGATTATAGAAAGTGCTGTAGGGCAAGGAACCGTTATGGGTCTGAGAATTCCTTCAAAGAACTAAATCTATATCCTTAACCTTAAGAATTATCATAGTAAAGTCTACCTCGAAATGAAGGGGTAGGCTTTTCTCATTAATTTAGGAAGGTAAAAGTTCAGCGAGGCTGCAGAAGGATTTGAAAGAGGCATAGGATCGAAATAGACAGAAGGACGGAGTGCTTCTCTTCCCTTTTTGTAAAAACTATGCTTAATTTTGACAGTATATTACTCATATGGTATTATAGCGGTAAGCGATATATATCGAGTGGCAATATACAATGATCCTATATATAAACAGAATGCAAATTTATTGTAATAGGATAAGAAAATTCCAAGGTTAAGGAGAGTAAAGACCATGAAAAAGGAACCTGTAAGAAATCTGACAGAACCGATGTACTACATCTTACTGATACTGCACACACCGAATCACGGCTATGGAATCATGCAGAAAGTTCATGAATTTACCGACGGGAGAGTGGAAATCGGCGCCGGAACGCTCTATAGTCTGCTTTCAAAGTTCACCGGTGAGGGATTGATTAAAATCGATTCCGTCGGGGAGCGAAAAAAAACCTATGTGATCACAGAAAAAGGCAGGGAAGTAGTGAAGGAAGAACATGAAAGGCTTAAAAGGCTAGTTCAGGACGGCGATCGAGTGTTATAAGGGGGGCGGGACAATGAAACAAACAGGGAAACTTAAACGAGTAGTATGGAGTATTTTGGATTTAGATTATAAAGCTATGGAAGTCTATCTCGAGGATATGGCCCAGAGGGGATGGATGTTAAAGGAAAGCAATGTATTCTTCGCAACCTTTGAGAAAATCGCCCCTAGGAAAGTGCATTTTACGGTGGATGTGTTTGAAATACCGAAATACAAAGGTGAAAGAGACCCGGTGGAAGCCAAGGAGTATCGGGATTTATGCGAAGCGGCAGGATGGCATTATATTGACGGAAAGGGCTATTTGCAATTTTTTTATAGTGAAGCCGAAAAACGGCCGAAGCCGATACAAACAGATTTGGAGACAGAGGCCCGGGTCGTATCCTCCTATATTTGGAATCGTCGGATAGGGGCAACGATTTTCGGAATATTTTTACTGACATCCATGCTTTGGTCTCATTTTCCCATAGGACCTGAGGATCTAATTAATAATAGTAATACATTACAAACTCTGATATTACCGTCATTTTGGTTCTATTTAGTTATGATTCTGATCTATTTAATTTTAATTCGTTATCAAATGCAAAAGAAAGTGGAGCGCCAGGAAATCTTTGCTAGTCGAAACTTAATTAAGGCAAGAAAAAGAGCATGGTTTCTAGTGGGAATTCCCTTGTTTTTAGCAGTATTTTTTGCGGCGGGGATGCTTGGAGATGATCTTGGTGGAAACCAGGGTGTAATCATCGCATTATTATCAGCACTAATTGGTTCGGTGACAATTCTTGTTGTCAACCAAAGGATTCAAAGGAAGCAACGAATAATAAATGACAACATGGTTTTCCAGGTAATCGTAATAAGTTTTCTACTTTTGATATTTCTGATCCCGGCTGGTCTGGTTATTGGTGAAACCGGAAGAGTGCAACGACCTTTGCCGGAAGACTATCCACTATTAACCGGGGGACCTTGGGGGGACCACGACGAAGAATCCGGGGAATTTCGCTATTATACCCGGAGCAGTATTTTAGTGCCGAAACATTATGAGCTGCGTTATCCTCTGGATCAGCCTGAAGGAGTATTTAACTACTCTTATTACCGAGCAATCAATCTTGAGGTTGCAGAATATCTTTATGAGCGGCTTTTGGATGAAGAAGGGCAGGGCTTTCGAGAAGATCATCCCGTAAACCTTCTTTGGGACGTAAAAAGGATCGGGTATAGGGGAAGCCCAAATAATGTATATATATTACAGGGGGACGAGATTCTACGGATCCAAGGGAATCTGGATTTCACCGATCCGAAATTAATCGACGATGTGGAAAACATATTCTTCTAGGAAGATAGAGGTATAATATACTTGGAGAAAGAAGGAAATTATCATGAATAAACATCCTAAGAAAAAACGAACAATATGGAGTTTCTTTGAACTGGACTATAAAGCCATGGAAGTCTATCTCGAGGATATGGCTCAAAGAGGATGGATGCTAAAGAAAATCAATCAGCTTTATGCCACTTTTGAAGAAATCACCCCGAGGAAAGTCCACTTTACCGTAGATGTGTTTGAAAAGGCGGGGGCTTTGGTAAGTGAAAATACTGAGGAGGCTAGAGAATACCGGGAGCTGTGTGAAGAGGCCGGTTGGCATTTTATCGATGCGAGAAGGCATTTGCAGTTTTTCTATAGTGAAGCCGAGCAGAGACCGACACCAATACAAACAGATTTGGAGACAGAAAAGCGGATTGTTTCATCCTCTCTTTGGAAAAGCCAAGTGGGGAACTACATCTATAACTTAGTTATATTCTCTATCCTTATGTATATGAATTTTCCCATCACCCATGAAAATCTACTTAGGAATACAGGAATTATGCTTGCCGTCCTGTTGCCGTTATTCTGGGGATTTTCTGTATTAGTTCTGGGCTATTTACTGTTTTTACGCTACCGGATGAAAAAAAGCGTAGACCGGGGAGAGGTTTTTTCGAAAAGAAATTATTCGAAAGCCAAAAAAAGAGCCTGGATAATAAACGGAATTCCCATGATTTTTGCCCTGTTTATGTTTGCAGGGCTTCTGGCCGACCTGATTCGAGGTAACAACGGACTAATTTTTGCCCTATTTCCAATTATAATCGGTTCCGGAGTAGGTTTATTACTGAATAAAGTGATTCAAAAGAAATCCAAGAAGAAAAGTGACGGTATTTTGTATGTAATCATTGGCATTCTGGGTACTTTTATTGTCATTAGTATGATCACCCCCTTTACTATTATGAGCGGACTGGGTAGCGACCGAACCTCGTTACCAGAATCCTATCCCCGATTGGAGAGCGACAGCTTGGAGAGTGCCCAAGAGCATGTGGAGCCTTATGTTCGTTATTATCCTCAAGGGAGTTTACTTGTTCCTGTCAGCTATGATGCTTATTTATATCGAGGCGAGTCGGGGTTTGATTATGCCTATCACGAAACGATCAGTCCAAAAATTGCAGAGTTTATTTATCAAGAACTGTTACACGATCAACGATTTCAACGTCATCGGGAAGATCATGCCCGAAAAGGACTGGAGGAGCTTAATAGTGATCATCCGTTATATAGTCTGTGGGACGTGGATAAGATTGCTTATGACGAAAGTCGAAATTACCTGTTACTGCTGCATCAACAATCGGTATTTACGGTTCGGGGAGATCTGGATTTTACGGATCGAAAGATCATCAACGAAATAGAAGAGACTTTTTTTAGCACGGGAAGCAGACACTCTATGAAGGATTTTCCGGATAAGGAAGAGATTTTGATATAATAGTGACTGAATAAAAAAGCAAAGGAGGGAAAATGGAAATGAAAAATTTTGCTTGGCCGTAATGGGAACCATGAATAATACATACTGCGGCATCGATGGATGGCGCATTTTTTTTATTTTTTATGGACATTTGCTAGTCTTTATTCGTTATATAGATGAAGGGTCATCAAAGAAGGGAAGTCGGGCTATGAAATTATTTGAAATATACCATCAACAGGGAGAGGATTTTTTACGATTCGCCCAAAGTCTTACCCACCACCGGGAGGAAGCGGAAGACTTGGTACAGCAGGCTTACCTGAAAGCCTTGGGTCAGCTTGAGCTTTTTGAGGTAATGGAAGCGGAGCAGATCCCGAAAGATCCAAAGGATCCCTTTAGACCAGCAGCTGCTTGAAAAATATTCTGAACCCGGTAGCCACCCGTCCCTTGAAAAAAAGGTTCTTGAACGGATGGAAGTAAAAGAAGCATTAGAGAGGCTTCCAAAGGATTTAAAAGCGTTAGTTGTTTATCGATATCTGCTAGGGTATAATACCCGGGAAATTTCAGAAATTTTAGGCGTTAACCCTTCAACCCTTCGTTCCCGGCTTAGTAAGGTTCAGCGGATACTTGCGCAGGATGGAAACAAAAAAAATGAGCGATAAAGTAAGCGTAGAAAGGATAAAAAATTGCGATAAGGAGCGAGATAAAATGAAAATTTACCAAAATATCGGAGTATTAAATCTTTCCAAAGCGAAGGAAGAAGCTCTACAGGAAATTCATCGATTGGAGAATATCGGTCTGCTAATCACTTCAAAGGAACAAACTGATAACATGAGTCATATTGAAATGGAAAACATCGGAGACCAGGCAGTAATTGATGACGCCCGGGACGTGGGTATTGTCGTTAGAAACGGAGAACTGGATATTCAAATAAGCACCCTGAAGGAAACGGAGAGGAAAATGTTTTATATTCTAAACGGTACCCTTCGAATAGAGGATATTCCGGCCGAGCTGTTGAAAAAAATTCAGGGAATCGTAATCAATGGACGGATTATTGCACCGGAGAAGGTATATGGCATCTTAAATGACCGTATAAAGATAAATGGAGAAGTCCTAACTTATCCGGAAGGCTTCACCTTTATAAAAGGATCCTTTAGCTTAGCGGAGGAAAATCTTTACGGATTAACAGATCATAGCAAAATTGCCCTATCCACACTTAGAATTCTGGAGAAAGTAGATCAACAACTGGTAGAAGAGAAGATCGATAAGATGGTTATTCTAAAGGAGCTTATTACCACGAAAAATCAGCTGCGATGGATCGCTCCAAGGATTGAAAATTATACGGAGGTGACAAAGACCATTGTTCCCGAAGGTTATGATTATTTTGAGAAGCTTACGATTAGTGATGAGAATCTTATGGCGTTTACTGATCGAAAAATATTTGTGAAAAATAAATTAACAATCAAAGTACCCTTTGAAAAACTTCAAGGTCATATCCAAGAAGTGAAGGGAAAGGTTCTTTATGTTCCGGAAGGAGAACAGGACGCTTATTTAAACTTTGCAGGGGATATGGAAATAAAAACTTTCAATCCCGATGCAATTGAAAACTATGCCATTTTGGTAGTGGATTCAAGCTATTTTACGGAAAATGAGAAGGTGAAAATCGAAAATTACGGAGTGCTGGAGTTCAAAGAAGAGCTTACAGAAGAGCAGGTGGAAGCCGGCATTAAAAAAATCAAAAACTTCGGTAAAATTCAGTGTTCCAAGGTAATTGCGGGAGTACTGCGTCGGAAAATAACGGAAAATTATGGGGTGATTGGCGTCAAAGAAGACCCAAAGGAGCAGGCAGGAGAAAACAAACATACGAAGATTGCAAATATGGGAGTGCTCGATTTATAAAATAAAAACGTATTAAAATAAGGTTCTTTGTCAAGTAGTGTTGGTAAACTATTTTTATGATGATGGATGATAAAACAGAATAAATATAATACTGCAGCATAGGGAGTTAAATAGTCTCCTTATGCTGTTTTTAAATTGGCTAAGTTTTGTGTAATCATGATGCGATTCTTAAGATGAAAAAAACATCGATAACCAAAAGCGATTCGTTTAATGACCTTGATCTTGTTGTTGAGCCCTTCAAGGATTCCATTGGTATAAGAGTATTCCAAAGTGTTTTGCACATAATCAGCGTACTTTTCAAGCGTTTTAATAGACGTTTTCATATAGCTGGAAACCGTAGATTTATACTTCTGGCATATCAATTGTAGCTGATGAAAATCTTGATTTTTCATCGCGATGCGGACCCCGTGGTAAAGTTCGTAGGAGGCTTTAAGTTCAGGGCTAAGATCTAGTAAAGCGTCGACAATGTCCATGGGGCGCATAGGTTTCTTAAAAGAGCGACAGTATCGGAAGGTCTGATCAGTTAATTTAGCGGGATCCATTAACAGCAACTTCCAGTATTTCTTGAACTTGTTGTAATCTTTTTTTGAGGCATTCATAACTTGAACTCGAGTTTTGTTGAAGGATCGATTAAAAAGCTGTACGATATGGAACTTATCAATAATAATTTTTGCCCTGGGAAAAAGCTTTTTAATGAGCGAAATATACGGGGTATACATATCGATAACAATGGTTTCAACGTTGTTTCGAGCCGACTTTTTATACTTTAGGAAGTAATTGATTAGCGCCGGCAAACGTCGATCTTCTAAAATATCTATAATTTTTCCGTTATCTCCATCACAAAAGATAAAAGACATGGCTCCTGCAGCGGATTTAACCGACTTGAATTCATCGAAACACAAATGTTTCGGTAGATGATGATAACTTGGCTTATGGTGTTCATAAAAACTATTAACCAAGCGATTTACCGTAGAGTGCGAGACATTATGTTCTTTAGCAATGTCCTTTTCAGATACTTTGTCTTTCGCTTTAAGTGCAATGGATAACTTGATATTTCTCGAAATATGGCAATGCTTATCGACAACACGGGTCGTAAGGGTAAAAGTTGATTCGCAGTGCTTACAAGAATACCGCTGTTTTTTCAGCCGTAGATAACTAGGAAATCCGGATATATGTACCAGTTTGATCGTAGAGACCTTAAACCCATGTTTCGTGATCTGTTCATCGAATAAGGTTCCACACTGATAACAAGCATGGGGCTGGTAAGTAAGAGTCCCTTGGAAAATCTTGCTTTGAACCCCATCGATAACTTCTTCACTGTAAAAGTCATCGAAAAACTTAATGTTAGGGTCTTTTAAATCTAATAAATCTGTTATAAAATCATATTGATGAGACATGATATCACTCCTTTAAGATATGGTTTGGCGATTATATTTTATCAGGATTTTATCATTGTCTCATCATTTTTTTGTAAAAAAATATGGTATTGGTTTTTTATCCACCAACACCATATATTATAGACCCAATAAATTTACAAAAAAACTATTGACAGAAGGACAAAAAGAGATTAGACTAACAGTGTACTATTTAATTAGTGCACTAATCCTTGTAGGGAGGGGTGAAGAAATGGAGTTTGATCACTCAAGG
>Ga0194137_10000566_pt1 | contig 24093 bp, 25 predicted proteins | sample TARM_MetaG_T3_14_FD_134025 | JGI IMG/M metagenome (GOLD analysis project Ga0194137, IMG submission 134025) | Freshwater microbial communities from Pennsylvania, USA, analyzing microbe dynamics in response to fracking - TARM_MetaG_T3_14 (version 2) | ecosystem: Environmental > Aquatic >... | reverse complement strand
GGATTTAACAGGACAAATATATTAAATATTTGTGTACATAAAAAACCCCTGAACCCGCTTGCGTAAACGGATACAGGGACTTAGTATTATTATTTATTAGATTTAACTCCTAAACATAGGAGAAACTATTTAAATATTATTTAAATTAAAGCCTTTAATAAAAAATATTAGAGGCTTTAAACATACTTGATTTAAAATAGTAGCAAATTTTAATGGCAAATTTTAATATCGGTTTTCTAAATAATTTTTAGAAAGTATATATTTGACAGGCCTACCTTTAACCTTGTAAATTAAATCCTTGTCATGAAGTTCTTTTAACTTATTTCTTATTGTATTATCAGAATAAGAGAAAACTTCTTTTAATTCCTTGACTCCTACCCCATCCCTTGAAGAATCAAAGTAATACTCTTGAGCCATAATTTTCATAATTGTTTTCTCATCTTTATTAAATAAATTTTCTAAAATGTTTTCCTGACCTGTTAAAACTATAGACAAAAAGGTATCTACAAAATAATTGATTTCACCTTGTGAAGAAATTTGATTTGTTTTATCAAAAATATGTAAGTATTCAGATCTATTTTTATTAGATCCTTGTGATAGAGACATGGCTGTTAGTCATGAATAGTTTTCTTTTAAAAAGATACTGCTAATAAATCTTCCAGTTCTACCATTGCCATCATAAAATGGATGAATATATCCAAAGTAATAATGAGATAGGGCACTGTTAATACTTTAGTTTTATTTCAATACAATGGAAGTATTAAAGCTACTGGCATTCTTATAGAATCAAAAAAGACTCCGATTCATGATGAGAGTAGTAAAGAATATGCAGGATATTATAAATTTGATATTACTACAATTCATATTTTGAAAGAGCCTATAAGTAAAGAAAAAATGAAGGGAATAAATCCTAATTTTAAAAACTTCAATCAATCAAAGCAAATTATCCCTTTAGAATACTTAGAAGATATTTTGAAAATAATTGTATCATAGACTTGACACGAGAGGGGCACAGGGAAAACCTACATCAGTGCCTTCGATGCCCAAAGGTTTCAGCCAAAGAGACTTCTTTTTCTTGCCCATCGTGAAGAAATTTTAACCCAAGCTCTGGAAACCTTCCAAACGGTTCATGAAGAAACCTCCATGGGACTGTTTATGGGAAAAGAAAAAGATCAGGACAAAGACTTTATTTTTGCGTCTGTGATGACTTTGGGACAAGATCGTTATCTACAAGAAGCCTATTTTCCAAAAGATGTCTTTGACTATATCATTGTGGATGAGTTTCATCACGCAGCAGCAGAGACCTATAAAAAAGTGCTGAATTATTTTCAACCGAAGTTTCTACTTGGCCTCACGGCCACGCCTTATCGTATGGATAATGAAGATATCTTGGCTCTTTGCGATGACAATCTTCTATTTGAGTTAAATCTACCCTCAGCCATCCATAGAGATGTCCTTTGTCCCTATCAATACTATGGCATTTATGACGAAATTGATTATAGCGCCATCAAGATGAACAACGGGACATACGACACCAAAGAGCTAGAGAAATCCTATGGCCTTCATCAAAGAGAAGCACTGGTCTATGAAAAATATCAAGAATATGGGGGCACCCATACTTTAGGCTTTTGTGTGTCCATAAACCATGCAGAGAAGATGGCGGCCTACTTCCGGGAAAAGGGCATTGTAGCAGAAGCGCTGCATAGTCAAAGTACAGGGGGGAGAAGTCGAGAGCAAGTACAAGCGGCCTTTAGAAATGAGGAAGTTTCTGTGCTCTTTACTGTGGATATGTTCAATGAGGGTGTGGACATAAAAGAAGTGGACACGGTGATGTTTCTTCGGCCCACGGAGTCTTATGTGATTTTTCTGCAGCAATTGGGACGAGGTCTTCGAAAACATGAGAAGAAAGAAAAGCTCACGGTGCTAGATTTCATAGGAAATTATAAAAGAGCCCACTATAAACCGCTGCTCTTAGCGGGCATGAATCCGTTGCATGTGGAGAGGTTCCCTAAAAGACCAGAAGAATTTTCTTATCCAGAAGGTTGCCAAGTGCATTTTGACTTTCGTGTCTTGGATCTCTTTAAAGAAATGAAGAAGAGAGACCCAAAGCCCCTAAGACTAAAAGAAGAGTATTATAGGTTGAAGGAGCGATTAGGCAGGAGACCTACACGATTGGATCTGTATCTAGGTGTGGATCTGGACTATAAGGAGTATCTAAAAAACGGATACTTGAGTTATCTGTTAGAGCTTTCTGAGATGACGGAAGTGGAAACAGAGCTGCTCAATACCAAGATGGAGCAGTTTCTTCACCGTATGGAAAAGACCAGTATGTCTCGTTCCTATAAGATTCCAGTGCTAAAAACACTCATTGCAGGCCAAGGCCGTGCTTCTTATGATCAAATTGCCAAGGACTTTCAAGCTTACTATGTGGATCATCCAAGCCGTGGCAGAGATTTAGATGTAGATACTACGAATGAAGGGTGGCGGTCATGGCCTAAGGAGAAATTCTTAAAGAAAGCCCTAGACCTTCCCATCCGCTTTTTAAGCAAGACTGAAGGCGTATTCATCGTCCATGATGAAGAAAGAAAAGAAGTGAGATTTGCGCAGGATATTCTAGAGCACTGTTATGCAGTGGTGAGAGAACATTTGGTGGATATTCTCGAGTTAAGAGAAAAGACCTATTTTGCCAGAAGGTATTTTCAGGAGGAAGAAAATGAGTAGGAAAGAAAACACCACCATTGGGTATTACAATGAGCAGAAAGATCAGTTCATTCACAGCACCCTCCATGTGGATATGGGCGTCCATTATGAAAAATTCCTTGGACATCTGGCAAAAGGGGCAGCGATTTTGGATGCAGGCTGTGGCCCAGGTCGAGATGTGAAATACTTTTTGTCTCAAGGATATGCCGTCTCTGCCTTTGATGGCGCAAAGGAAATGGTACGCTTTGCACAAGAGTATACGGGTATCGACATCGCCCATGAGGAGTTCTTAACCTACGAAGCAATAGATAGGGTTCAGGGCATTTGGGCTTGCGCCACGCTACTTCATCTTTCTTATGAGGAGCAAAAAGAGGTGCTGAAAAAGTACCAAAGGTTCCTCACAGAAGAGGGCATTTTCTATATGTCCTTTAAGTATGGTCAAGGATCCTATAAAAAGGATGGACGGGTTTTCTATAGACACCAGGAGGAATCCTTCGCCACTTTAGTGGAAGAGGTGGGGGGATTTGAGATCCTAGAACAATATATCTCAGGGGATGTGCGTGTGAATCGTGCAGAAGAGAAGTGGTTGAATGTACTTTTAAGGACAGTGAAAGGTGTGTAATGGCTATGGAACTGGTACAAGTAACCTTAGAAGACCGAGAAATCCTTATGAACCTCTTGGAGAAATATCTCTATGAGTTTTCTCAGTATGAAGAGACGGAAGTCAATGGACTGGGCTTATATGGATATGAGTATTTAGACTACTACTTTGTGGAAAAGAACCATTGGGCCTACTTTATGAAAGTAGAAGGGAAGCTTTGTGGATTCGCCATGGTCATTACGTTGCCAGAAGTAGAGGATCGAGAAACGGATTTCCAAATGGCAGAGTTTTTTGTGCTTCATAAGTATCGTGGTCAAGGCATCGGGTTTCAGGCATTTCAGCAGGTGTTAGCCTTACACCCGGGTCGCTGGCAACTGAATCAGCACCCCAAAAATCTTGGACCTACAGTATTTTGGAAGAAGAGTATAGACAAAGTGACCACGGGAAAATATGAGCTGGTCAAAGCTTATCCAGGGACAGCCTATGAAGACGGTACCTTGGGAGATGTCTATTTCTTTAGTTATCCAAGCTCATGAGGGAAAAGTGAAAATAGAAAGCCCTAACTAGCAGCTTCACTGGCCACTAGTTAGGGCTTTCTTATAGCGTTTTACAGTCTATAGAGGTGTACCCATGAGCTTTACCTCTCCCTTTACAAGAAGCGGCGCGTCTGTGACTGCTTGGATATCTTCTATAGTGAAGTCCGGATTGCGTTCCTTTAAGAGGAGACCTTCTTCCGTTACTTCTAGTACACACATTTCTGTGATGATCATGTCCACTTGGTGAGCAGCGGTTAAGGGAAGGGAGCATTTCTTTAAGATTTTAGGGTTTCCTTTGGCTGTATGCTCCATGGCCACGATGACTTTCTTTGCGCCAGAGATGAGATCCATGGCACCACCCATGCCAGGGACCATTTTTCCAGGGATCATGTAGTTGGCGATGTTTCCTTCCTCATCCACTTGGAGAGCACCCAGCACTGTCAGGTCCACATGGCCCCCACGAATGATGCCAAAGGAGAGGGCGCTGTCAAAGAAGACACCACCTGGTAAGATGGTCACAGGCATGCCTCCAGCATTGGTGATGAAGGGATCGATGTTGTCTTCAGAGGGAGAAGGACCCAGTCCCACGAAACCGTTTTCCGATTGGAAAACGATGGTTTTTCCCTCTGGGACATAGTTGGCCACCTTGGTAGGTAGACCAATCCCTAGGTTCACCACGTCTCCATCTCGAAGTTCATGGGCGACACGTCTGGCGATGTATTCTTGCACTTGTGCTTTATCCATCATTTTAGTCTTCACCTCCTGGCACGATATAGTTCACAAAGACCCCTGGGGTATGGACGCTGTTGGGGTCTAGTTCGCCTACTTCTACGATGTTTAGCGCTTCCACAATGGTAATGTCTGCAGCGGCAGCCATCATGTGGTTGAAGTTTCTGGTGGCTCCGTAGTATTCGATGTTTCCATATTTGTCCACGTGATTGCCAAAAATGATGGCCACATCGGCTTTAAGAGGTTTTTCTAACAAGAACTCCTTGCCGTCTACCACCACTTTATCTTTGCCTTTTTCCACTTCTGTACCAAGGCCTGTGGCCGTGAGGACACCGCCAAGGCCATAGCCCGCGGCACGGATTTGTTCAATCAAGGTGCCTTGAGGCACCAGGACAACTTCTGTTTCCCCTGCCACCATTTGGCGACCCGTCTCTTTGTTGGTGCCAATATGGGAGGCGATGATTTTCTTAAACTGCTTCGCCACCACCATCTTCCCAACCCCTCGGTCCATAAAACCGGAGTCGTTGCAGATGAGGGTTAAGTCTTTGATGCCTTTGTCGACGATGGCATCGATGAGTTTTGTGGGGGTTCCCACGGCCAAGAAGCCACCCACCATTAGGGTGTCTCCGTCTTTAATCAATGCTACAGCTTCTTCTATGGTTCTTAATTTATTCATGCGATTTCTCCACTATCATAGATATTCCCTGACCACCACCGATGCAAAGGGTTGCGAGCCCATACTGAACCTCTCGCTTTTGCATTTCGTGGATGAGGGTGACAAGAATTCTTGCGCCACTGGCGCCTATGGGGTGACCTAGGGCAATGGCACCGCCATTGACGTTCACAAGGTTCATATCGGCATCCAGTTCTCGTAATACAGCTAAGGCCTGAGCGGCGAAGGCTTCATTGGCTTCAATGAGGCCAATATCTTTCATGGCTAACCCTGCTTTTGCCAGGGCTTTTTTGGTGGCAGGAATGGGCCCACAACCCATGATGCTGGGATCCACCCCCGCGGCAGCAGAAGATCTGATGGTGACCAGTGGGGTCAAATGTAAAGCTTTGGCTTTTTCAGCACTCATGACAATGAGCGCTGCAGCCCCATCATTGATCCCTGAGGACGTTGCAGCAGTAACGGTACCCTCTTTCTTAAAGGCAGGCCTGAGCTTTTCAATGGCCTCCACCGTGGCGCCAAATTTTGGGTATTCATCTTGGTCCACAATCTTAGGGTCGCCTTTTCGTTGAGGGATGGAGATCGGTGTGATCTCTTCTTTAAAGCGACCAGCTAAAATGGCTTGTTCTGCTTTATTTTGGCTGGCAATGGCTAAGAGTTCTTGGTCTTTCCGCTGGATGTCAAACTGCTCCACGATGTTTTCGGCAGTGATGCCCATGTGATAGCCGTGGAAGATATCCGTGAGGCCATCATGGACCATGGTGTCCACCAGAGTGCCATTGCCCATGCGTAGGCCAAAGCGGGCACCAGGTACCACATAGGCTGCTTGAGACATGTTCTCCGTACCGCCAGCAATGACCACGTCAGCTTCGCCCATGGCGATGGCTTGATAAGCCAACTGGACGGCCTTGAGTCCTGAGCCACAAACTTTGTTGATGGTGAGGGCAGGGGTTTCCACGGGAATACCAGCGTGGATGGCCACTTGTCTTGAAACATTTTGACCAAGGCCTGCTTGAAGAACATTCCCAAAAATCACCTCGTCCACTTCTTTTGGATTTAACTGTATTTTCTCTAAAGCGCCTTTCACTGCAGCGACACCTAAGGACACCGCGGACACATCTTTCAATGCGCCCCCAAAGGCACCGATAGCAGTTCTTTGGGCAGAAACAATGACTACGTCTTTCATAACTCCTCCTTATAGAATACTTCACGCATACATAGAGTTCTACTTCCATTTAAACGTTAACATGGACAAATGTACACGATGAAAAAATTATATTTGCTATAACTTAAAGTTATAGATACAATGAAGAAAATGGAGAAAGCTCCTCTGGAGGGTCTTATGGATATTGAACATTTAAAATACTTCATCACAGTGGTACACAATGAGTTTAACCTTAGTGAAGCAGCAAAGAAGCTGCATATTTCTCAACCGGCATTGAGTAAGTATATCTTGAAATTTGAGGAAACGGAAAATATTGATTTATTTTATCGAAAGCATGGTCGACTGGTGGGCCTCACGGCTTCCGGGGAGAACTTTCTTTCCAACGCCCAAGAGGTGGTGGAGGCTCATGAACGCATGCTCAAAGAGCTTCGGGAGCAGTCCAAGATGGTGCGGGGGGTGGTTCGTATTGGCATTCCACCTTTGATTCTCACGGTGCTATTTTCTAAGTTTTTGGCCAAACTCATTTTGCTCAATCCCTTGGTACGTTTTGATATCGTGGAAGAAGGGGCCTTTGAATTAAAAAGGCTACTTGCGTTAGACGAACTGGATTTTGCGGTGCTTCTTTCCCCTACGGATCTCCATGGGCAAGTATTTCAAGAAGACATCCTTCAAAAAGATGCCTTGACGGCTTTCATGTCTCCCAATCATCCCTTAAAAGACAAAGACAAACTTCAATGGACGGATCTTCGCCATGAACATCTGGCCATCTTCAATGAATCCTTCATGATTCACCATCAGCTTCAAAGGAAGTTTCAGTCTTTAAAAATGAATCCAAAGATTCAGCTCACCTCAGGGTCTTGGGACTTTCTCCTGGAGATGACCAAAACCTCAGACTTCATCACCATCTTGCCATCGCCGGTGCGGCAATTCATCTTGTCTCAAAACTACATCGAAAAAGCCTTTGTGCAGCCGCTCCATTGGACCGTGGTGCTCACATATCCTGTGAAAGGCCATCGGAGTACCTTGGAAAAATATGTTCGTGCATCCATCTTGTCATTCTTCAAAGAAGGAAAAGAACCAGTGGCCATTTCCACATGGCAAAAAGAACTTGGAGACAACCTTTGATCAAAGAAGTGTCCAAGAAGTGGAATCCTTTACAACAAAAAATGTCGGTGAGAATGTGAAAAAACCTCGTTTTTTAGAGAAAAAACCAATGATTTTTGGAAAGATTTGTTGATTTGGCCCCCTTTGTCAGATACACTAAAAGAAAGAAGAATAAGTATGTATATACTGAAATCGCCGGGGGGAAGATTTGGTTCCTTTTGGTGATTTCTTTTTTTCTGAACATTTGGGTAATGGATGAAAAGTCCTATGGTATAATAATGAAAAGGTTTTTTTGTCTATGGTTGGTTTCAACAAAGCAAGGAGAGAAACACTTGGAAAAAGAGCGAACAAAAGAATTTCCGATCATGAAAAAAATGACTACAGAGTCCTATGCGAAGCTTCTTCGTTATCGTGAGAAGAAGTGTGCCATTATTGAGAAACTCCATGAAACTTACAGAGAGCCAGTGCTGACCATTCGGGCCAATTATCCAGGTCCTGATAAAAACAATGACACCACAAGGCTTATCAATGCAGAAATCGCTAAAAGTCTTGGCGACATCTTTCAAAAAAAGGTTCTTTTAAAGGAAGCCTATGAAACCCCCGAAGGTCCTACCATGTTTTACGTGGTGAAAGGGGATGCCAGAACCCTAAAGGAAAATGCCATCTACATAGAACAAAACCATGAGCTGGGCAGATTCATCGACATTGATGTCTATGACACCGATGAAGAGTATGCCGTGGGGCGCATGGAGCTTTCCTATGAGCCGAGAAAGTGTTTCTTGTGTGACCGGGCAGCAAAGATTTGTAGTCAGGAAAAAAGCCATTCAGTGGAAGCGCTGATCTCCTATATGGAGGCGCAAATAGATACCTACATAAAGCAGCATGCTTTAGGAGATACATAAAAGAAAAACTTCAACAGAAAAAATGGAGGGGTACTATGAAAATTGGAATACCAGCATCAAGAGGATATGCCATTGGGCATGCATTCATCAAGAAACATGAGGAGCTTGTGATCACCGATGAAAAACCAGAAGACTTGGCCTTGGAGAAAGACCGCTTAAAAAAGGCGTCAGACAAATCCAAAGCGCAGCTAGAAAAGATTAAGAAGAAAGCACTAGACTCCATGGGTGAAGAAAAGGCCATGGTTTTTGATGCCCATCTTATGTTCTTTGATGATCCAGAATTCATGGGCGCCATTGAGGCGGATATTGAGAATGAAGGTAAAAATGCCCTGAAGGCAGCCAGTGATGTCACAGGAAATTATGTGGCTATTTTTGAATCCATGGAAGATGAGTATATGAGAGAGCGTGCAGCTGACATCAAAGATGTGGCCAAGAGACTCTTAAACAATCTGGCGGGGATTGATGATTCTTTCGATATTGAAGAAAATAACACCATCGTCATTGCGGACGATTTGACCCCTTCAGACACGGCGCAGCTGGATCGCGAAAAGGTCATTGCCTTTTTGACCAACGTGGGCGGTAGAACTTCTCATAGCGCCATCATGGCCAGAACCTTAGAAATCCCTGCGGTGGTGGGGCTAAAGGACATCACAGCAGTGGTGAAAAATGGAGATCTCCTCATTGTGGATGGCATCGAAGGGACTGTAATCATCGATCCAGACCACGCCACCATTGAAAAATATGTGGCACTTCAAGAAGCCCACAACAAAGAGAAGGAAGAACTAAAGAAGCTCATTGATGTGAAGACCGTGACAAAATCCGGAAAGCGCATTGAAGTGGCAGGAAATATTGGCAAACCAGAAGATGTGCATAAAGTGCTGGAAAATGGTGCCGATGGCATTGGTCTTTTCAGAACAGAATTTCTTTATATGGATAGAAATGAAATGCCCACAGAAGAAGAGCAGTATGAATCCTATAAGTATGTCTTAGAAAGAATGGAAGGCAAGCCTGTGGTCATTCGTACCTTGGACATTGGTGGAGACAAGCAGCTGCCCTATTTGGCCATGCCCAATGAAATGAATCCTTTCTTAGGCTATCGAGCCATTCGTCTTTGCCTAGATCGTACAGACATCTTTAAGGTGCAACTAAGAGCTCTCTTAAGAGCCTCTGTATATGGCAACTTAAAGGTGATGTTCCCCATGGTGTCCTCTTTGAGTGAATTCCAAAAGTCCAAAGAGTTGGCCATGGTATGTAAAGAGGAACTCCAGAAAGAAGGAAAAGCAGTATCTGAAGCCATTGAATGGGGAATCATGGTGGAGATTCCTTCTGCTGCAGTCATGGCAGATGAACTGGCCAAGCATGTGGACTTCTTCTCCATTGGCACCAACGACCTGATTCAGTACACCTTGGCTGCAGATCGCATGAGTGAGAAAGTGTCCTACCTCTATGATCCCATGCATCCAGCGGTGCTTCGCCTCATCAAGATGACCATCGATGGTGCCCATTCCCAAGGGAAATGGTGTGGCATGTGTGGCGAGATGGCGGGGGATGAAACAGCCATTCCGACTCTGGTGGCCTATGGATTGGATGAGTTTTCCATGTCCGCATCTTCTATTTTACGTGCCAAGCAAATGATTTTAGAAGAAGAATAAGCCTATAAATACTTGAATCTTTTAAAAGGGCCAGCAAAGTGCTGGCTCTTTTGTTGCTTTTGGGTGAGGATAAAGGGCCGATTTTCACATCATCAAGAAATGCTATGAAAATCCACGGAAATCAAGGGTAAAAACCTATGGAAAGCATCCAAAAGCATGGAGGGGATAAAGGCAAAAGAAGATGAGCTCCATGTAAAGTGCACTTTTGAACAAAAGGAAAAGAGATGATATAATGAGAAAGACCTACTAAATTAAGGAGGGAGACCCATGGCAAAGAAAAGCCCAAATCTTGATACGGCAACAGAGATCAAGAGAGTAACCAGAGGCTACTTTGGCGACCCAAGAGGGTATGAGGAAATTCTTTTTAGAACGAGAAACAATCGATATGTACTGCTCCAAAGGGGAGGACATGAAAGTCCGTTTCAAGAAGAAAAGATCACTCAAATCCTAAAGGTCAATGCTGAAGCTTGGCTGGCTTCCCTGTAAGGGGGGCTGAGAACCTATTACATAGGTTCTTGGCAGGGGCTTCGTAAACGTTTAGATAGAAATTGTTTTTAAGGTGGATCCTTTTAAAATTCTTTATAGAAAGTGGAAAAGAAAGATAAATTGTGTATAATGGGGTATAGAATTTTAAAATCCTAGGAGGAAATGAAATGATTAACGCAGTAACAAGCGCTACTTTTGAACAAGAAGTTTTACAAAAAGAAGGATTGGTATTGGTAGATTTTTGGGCGCCTTGGTGTGGCCCTTGTAAGATGCTGGCACCTCTTTTTGAAGATCTCAACGATGAAATCGATGATGTAGAGTTCATCAAGCTCAATGTGGATGAAAACCCACAGATGGCAGCAAGATATCGGGTGGCCAGTATCCCTACATTATTGGCTTTTAAAAATGGTCAAGTGGTGGATCAAGTGGTAGGCTTTAGACCCAAGGAAGAACTTCAAGCCTTCATTGAAAGAAATAAATAGTCTTAAAGGAGCTTTAAAAGTCTTTGACTTTTAAGGCTTTTTTTTGATTGTGGAGTACAATAAGTCTTGGTGGTATAAAAGGCCTTGAACAAAGGTTTATATAAAGAAGTCCATTTCATGAAGTTTCTTATAAAATACGAAAATTGTGCACAATAAGAGGCCGTTCTATTGTATAATTTACATATATTGGCAAAAATACTTAGGTGCTTGGAGGAGGTGTCCCTTGGAAACGATCAATATCATTATGAATACTGTGAAGAATATGACCATTTCATCGGTGGTGGATATTCTCATTGTGGCGTATCTAATATATCGCGCCTATAAACTAATCCTAGAGACACGCGCAGAGCTACTTCTTCGAGGGATTGTCCTCATACTTCTGCTCATCCCCATCAGTTACATTTTTAATCTCACCATGGTGTATACGATCATCTCAAGAACCATCACCATTGGTGTGTTGACCTTGGTCATCATTTTCCAACCAGAAATTAGGCGTATTCTTGAACATCTGGGTCGCTCTGCCTTTAGTGAGCGGAGAGTTCTTAGAGATTCAGATGTGCTTTTGAAAGTCGTTCATGAGATTGTGGAGGCCATGGATCATATGAGTCAAAGCAAAACCGGAGCCCTCATTGTCATGGAGCAAGACACAGGCCTTGAAGACATCAATGAAACGGGTACAAAGATTGATGCTGTGGTGAGTACGGCACTCCTAGAGAACATCTTTGTGGCCAACACGCCCCTTCATGATGGGGCTACGGTGATTCGAGGAGACCGTATTGCCGCTTCTGGATGCGTATTGCCCTTAACCACCAACAAAGACATCAGCAAGAGTCTAGGCACAAGGCACCGTGCAGCCCTGGGGTTATCAGAAGTATCTGATGCCGTGGTGCTCATCGTTTCTGAAGAAACGGGTACCGTCTCCTTGGCACTAAATGGAAAGCTTGTACGGAACTATGACAAGGAAAGGCTCGAAAAGATTCTTGTGAAAATTCTCAGCAGTAAAATTAAAAAGAAAATCACATGGAAGGAGCGTGTAGATCAATGGCTAGTCAAAAAGGATCGGACATCCTCCTGAAAATAGTCAGCGTCGTCCTGGCTTTTAGTTTATGGATCTACATCATCAATGTGGAGAATCCCATCAAAACCATGCGAGTGTATAATGTGCCTGTAAGGCTAGAAAACACCGAGAACATTCGAGAGCAGAACTTAGCACTCTTACCAAACCAAGAGATCATGGTGACTTTAACGGTCCAAGGACCAGCATCAGAAGTCTATCGAAGCGTGGCCAGTAACTTTCGGGTGGTGGCCAATTTAGAAGATCTCCCCCTAAGGGCAGGGATCAATGAGGTGCCTATTGAAATCACCTCTTATCCACAAGATTTGAACATAACGCCCAGCAGTAACGTAAAAGCAGTGATCTATCTAGACAATTACCTGGAGATGGATGTGCCCATTGTGTCACAGTTTGATGCCACGCCAGAAATGGGCTATTATGTCGCTGGCACTAGTTTTAATCCAGCATCTGTCACCGTAAGAGGGCCTGCCCAGTATGTGAATCAGGTGAAAGCCTTGGCAGCGAGAGGGCAAAGAGCCAACCTTCGTGAAAACCATCGAGAGATTCTAGCCCTTGTGGCGGTGAATGAGGAAGATCAAGTGGTGAATCACGTGAGCTTCTCTCCAGTGTATGTGGAAATGAACATCGAAGTCTTTGCCACCAAGTCTGTGCCCATCGTGGTGCAAACCGAAGGAGAGCTTCCTGAAGGGTATGAACTGATTCAAACCAGTGTGGCACCATCCACCATACTCATTGCAGGGCCCAGTGGAATTTTGAGCCAAGTGAACGAAATTCGGACAGAGGAACTGGAGCTTACGGAGCTTACGGAAACCTCGGATCATCTTATGAAGCTACAAATTCCGGAAGGCATCATAGCGGTAGAAGGCATGTCTAGTGCTACGGTGACGGTGGAAGTGGATGAGTTTGAAACCAGAACCATTTCTAAGCGTGTCACCACCATAGGGCTTCTGGAAGGCCTGGAAGTAGAACTCTCGGCAAATTCCATCAACATTGTGGTCAGTGGGTCAAAGAGTGCCCTGGAACAGATCACCGAAGAGAGCATTACAGCAGAGCTTGACCTGACGGATTTGGTCGCTGGCGAGTATGAACTAACCCCAAGAATAGTGCTCCCTGTGGGCATCATTGAAGTATCCATGGATCCCGGCGTCTTATCGGTGATTTTACGTGACCCTGAAGAGGAAACGCCGGAAGAACCTTCGGAAGAAGGACCAGAAGAACCTGGAGAAAATCCGTAAACCATCAGGGAAGCCCCAGGGCTTCCCTGATTTTTGGAGTGAAAAATATGATTAAAATGACCAATGTAGAACTGACCTTGACCGAAAACAAAGAGGATCTGCTGGAAAAAGCGGCGCTGCTTCTTCGGATAAAATTGGAAGATATACACCAGTGGACCATTCAAAAAGAGTCCATCGATGCCCGTAAAGAGCCCCTAAAGTTTGTGTATACATTGCATCTTACTGTGGCCAATGAAGAGGCGGTGTTAAAGCGTATAAAGCATAAGAAAGTCTCATTTTATGAAGCGCCAAAACCCACAGTGCTGAAGAAAGGGATAAAACCCCTGGGTCATAGACCTGTGGTGGTGGGCCTTGGTCCCTGTGGTCTTTTTGCTGCGCTGAAACTCGCTGAAGAGGGCTATCGTCCCTTGGTGCTGGAACGAGGAGAAGAGATGGACAAAAGAGATGCCACAGTGGATCTTTTTATGGAGAAAGGTATCCTAAATCCTCAGTCCAATATTCAGTTTGGAGAAGGGGGCGCTGGGGCTTATTCCGATGGAAAGCTCACCACAAGAATCAAAGACCCTCGAATTCATGAAGTGATGGGCAAGCTTCTTTTGGCAGGAGCCCCAGAAGAAATTGCCTATATGGCCAAGCCCCATGTAGGCACAGACCTTTTGAAGGATGTGGTGGTGAACATGCGTAAGCGCATCCTTGCCCTGGGGGGCGAAGTGCGCTTTAATACCCAGTTTGAAGATGTGACCATAAAAGAAGGGCGGCTTCAGTCCATTCGGGCAAGTGGAGAAGACATCCCCGCAGAGGTGCTGGTCTTGGCCTTAGGCCATAGTGCCAGAGACACTTACGAGAGGCTCTTTTTACGAGGCTTTACCATGCTGGCCAAATCCATGGCCGTGGGGGTGCGCATCGAAAACCTACAGTGGCGCATCAATGAAAACCAGTATGGGCCCTCTTATACACATCCCAAGCTCAGGCCTGCGGAGTATAGCCTCGCAGCCAAGACTTCCGATGCAAGAGGGGTCTATAGCTTCTGCATGTGTCCAGGGGGTCTGGTGGTACCAGCGGCCAGTGAAGAAGGACTCCTGGCAGTGAATGGCATGAGTTATCATCAACGAGATGGCGTCAATGCCAATGCGGCCTTGGTGGTCTCTGTAACCCCCAAGGATTATGGGGACCATCCTTTAGATGGCATCAAGTTTCAGCGGATGCTGGAGCGTAAAGCGTATCTTTTGGGGGGCGAAAACTATCATGCCCCGGTGCAAAAGGCGGCTGATTTTCTGGAAGGATCTAAGACAAAGGCCTTCCAAGAGGTGCTGCCTTCCTATGTGCCCGGGGTGAAAAGTGTGGACTTAGGAGCGCTTTTCCCCTCCTTTATCACAAAAGGCCTCCAAGAGGGTTTACGGCAGTTTGATCAAAAGATCAAAGGCTTTGCTGGCCATGGAGCGGTGCTGACGGGGGTGGAAACCAGAACCTCTGCCCCTGTAAGAATCCTTCGTAAAGAGGGGCTTTTGGAGAGCATCGATGTGGAGGGCGTCTATCCTGCAGGAGAAGGGGCGGGGTATGCAGGGGGCATCATCAGCAGCGCTGTGGATGGCCTCAAAGTAGCAGAAGCCATCATGGCTACTTTTGCACCTATGTAAAGGAAAACCTGCTAAATCATCTGCCTCTGGTCAGATGATTTTTTGCGTATTTGTTAATAAGCATGGAGCCATGGAGGACAAAAATAAGAATCAAACAAAGAATGTCCGGTATTATTTTTGAATCTATAACAGATGGCCGGAAAATAAGCGAGATTTTGTGTTTTCAAATGTAAAGGGTTTCTGATATGATTAAATGGAAATACTTTGGGGGTGAAAGCGCATGAAATATGTACTGGTTATCAATCCTGGTTCCACATCCACAAAAATTGCCATCTATAGCACAGAATCCATGGAGATTCATACAGAGGTGGTGGACCATAATGTGGAGGAACTGAAACACTTGGAACACATCATTGATCAAAGCGATCTTAGACGAAGAGCGATTTTAAACGTGTTGGCGGATAAAGGCATTACCCAAAATGACTTGGCTTGTGTGGTGGGTCGCGGTGGTCTTTTAAGACCCATCCGTGGCGGCACATATCTGGTGGACATGGACATGGTCACAGACCTGAAAAATGCGGTGCAAGGGGAACATGCCTCAAATCTTGGGCCTATTTTGGCCAAAGAAATCGCCGATGAAGCAGGGGTAAGTGCCTATATCGTAGATCCTGTGTCTTGTGACGAAATGGATGATGTGGCAAGATTCACGGGGTTAAAGGGAGAAGAAAGAGGATCCTTGGCCCACTATCTGAACATCAAAGGGGTCACAAGAAAAGTATGCGAAGAACAAGGCTTTCATTTCTATGAAGACAACTTCATCGTGGCCCATCTAGGCGGTGGATTTTCCATTGGTCCTTTAAAGAAGGGAAAACTCATGGACGTGAACAATGCCAATCACGGGGGACCCTTTAGTCCAGAACGTGTGGGTACGCTTCCTTTAGGCATTCTTGTGAACCATGCCTTCTCTGGAGAGTATGACAAGAAAGGACTCCTAAGGAAACTGCAAAGAGGAGCTGGCCTTGTATCTCATCTTGGCACCAGTGATGCCAGAGAAGTGGAAAAGATGATCCATGAAGGGGATGAGTATGCGGCCAAGGTTTATGAGGCCATGGCTTATCAAATCGCCAAAGAAATTGGTGCCAGCGCTGCGGCCTTAAAGGGTCAAGTGAAGGCCATCATCATGACCGGAGGACTCTCCTATTCCAGCATGCTCATGAACATGGTGGAAGAGTATGTGCAGTTCATTGCACCGGTGCTTCGGGTACCAGGGGAGCTGGAGATGAAATCCCTTTATGAGGGAGCCAGAAGAATTTTACACGGAGAAGAAGAGCCACTGCGTTATAGGGAGGAAATATTGAGTGAAAAGTTTTAGTGAGATTTATGAGAAGGTGAAGGGCAATGACAAGCTAAGGGTCATTGCTGTGGCGGCAGCAGAGGACGAACCTGTGCTTCAAGCTGTGGCCAAAGCCAAGGAAATGGGCCTTTGTGATGCGGTGCTTGTGGGGGATGAGGAGAAGATCCTTTCCTTGTTAGAGGGGCTTTCCTTGGACAACACCTTTAGAATCATCCCAGAAAACAATCCTGCAGCGGCGGCAAAGATTGCCGCAAACCTGGTGAGAGAGGGAGAATGTGACATTCTCATGAAGGGTCTGGTGGATACCAAGTCCCTTCTTCGGGCTGTGCTAGACAAAGAAAAGGGTCTGGCCACTGGAAATCTCATCAGCCATTTGGCAGCCTTTGAGGTGCCTGGCTATGATCGGATGCTTTATGTCACCGATGCAGCCATGAACACCTATCCAGGACTCAAAGAAAAGATGGGCATTCTACATAATGCCGTAGCCTTTGTGAAGAGCCTGGGCACTTTGGTGCCCAAGGTGGCTGTGGTGTGCGCAGTGGAAGTGGTCAATGAAGCCATGCAAGCCACGGTGGATGCGGCTATGCTGGCCAAGATGAATGATCGAGGCCAAATTAAGGGATGCTTAGTAGACGGTCCCTTGGCCTTGGATAATGCACTGAGTCTAGAAGCTGCAGAGCATAAGGGGATCAAGAGTCCTGTGGCAGGTCTTGCGGATATTCTCTTAATGCCAAACATAGAATCTGGTAACGTGCTCTACAAAGGGCTCACCTATACCACCCAATCCAAATCTGGTGGCGTGCTTCTAGGAGCCAAGGCACCTGTTGTAGTGACCTCCAGAGCAGATTCTTTTGAAAGCAAAGTCAATTCCATCGCCATGGCGGTTTTAAACGCCTCAAACAGTTAAAAAATAATCAATAAGTTGAATATGGGGGAACATATGAGCAAACTATTAATCATCAATCCAGGATCCACATCCACGAAAATCGGGGTATTCCAAGGGAATGAGGAAGTATCTTCCACCACCCTGCGTCATGATGCCGCTGTCATCGGACAGTTTCACAGTGTCATGGACCAGTATGAGTGGAGAATTGAAGAAATCAAGAAGGTCCTTCTAGAAGCAGGGGAGTCTTTGGCGTCCTTTGATGCCTTTGTGGGCAGAGGAGGTCTTTTGAAGCACATTCCCAGTGGGACCTATAAGGTCAATGAAGCCATGCTGAACGATTTGAGACAAAGCATCAAAGGAGAACATGCCTCAAACCTTGGGGCCATCATTGCCCATGGATTGGCCACGGAGTTTCATAAAGAAGCTTTCATCGCAGATCCTGTGGTGGTGGATGAAATGGAAGAGTTGGCTAGAATTTCTGGTCATAAAAGTTTCGAAAAGGTGAGCATTTTCCATGCCTTGAATCAAAAGGCTGTGGCCAAACGCTACGCCAAGGAATCAGGCTTACACTATAGCGACTTAAACCTCATTGTGGTCCACTTGGGTGGTGGCATCAGCGTGGGCGCCCATAAGAAGGGGAAAGTGGTGGACGTGAACAACGCCCTCAATGGAGAAGGACCCTTCTCTCCAGAGCGTTCAGGAACCCTTCCAGCCGGAGCATTGGTGGAAATGTCCTTCTCTGGAAAGTACACCAAGCAAGAACTTCTAAAGATGATCACTGGAAAGGGTGGATTCGTTTCTTACCTTGACACCAATGATGCCAGGGAAGTGGAAGACCGTGCCATGGCAGGAGATGAAGAAGCCTTGAAGATCTATAACGCCATGGGGTATCAAGTGGCCAAGGAAATTGGTAGTGTGGCACCAGTACTTCATGGACAAGTGGACGCCATCATTTTAACCGGGGGCATTGCCTACTCCAAGCATATGGTGAACTTCATCAAGGAACGTGTGGCGTTCATTGCCCCAGTAAAGGTCTATCCTGGGGAAGATGAACTCCTGGCTTTGGCAGAGGCGGCCAATCGAGTATTGTCCGGAGAAGAGGAAGCCATTTTATACCTTTGATAAAAGAAAGGGCAAAAGACTGATATTATTTTATCAAATCGATAATATAGCGTGAAAAAATCTAAAAAAAGATAAAAATCGTGATTTGAAAAGGTATACAACCATGTTTCATAACAGAACCTAGATTCTGTTGTGAATGTTCACTCCACTGGGCAGACAATTCATTAATTTTTAAACCACATGAAGATTTTGCCATGAAACTGTAAATTAGATTCTACAGGGAATATGTACTAAAATAAGATATAAATCAACGCGTGGAGGTAGGACACTTGGAAAGAATCACAATCCTCACTGGTCATTTTGGCAGCGGTAAATCAGAGCTGTCGCTAAATTTGGCCAAGAAAATGAACAAAGAAGGAAAGAAAGTGGCCTTGGTGGACCTAGACATTGTGAATCCATTCTTTTGCATCAGGGATTTCAAAGAAACCTTGGCAAAAGAGGACATTGATGTCATTGCAGCGAAACCAGAATGGTCCAATGCAGAACTCATGATGGTGCCTGCTGAAGTCAGTGGGATTTTCGTCAAAAGAGATACAAACTACATCATGGACATTGGTGGAGACGACTCAGGGGCTACGGTCCTTGGTCAATATAACAAGGAACTTAAGGAAAGTGGGTATGATTTATACTTTGTCATCAATACCCAACGTCCCATGACACCAAATGATCAGGGAATCCGGGAATACATAGACAGTATTGAGAAGTCTTCCAGATTAAAGGTGACCCATTTGGTATCCAATACCAACCTCTCCTATGAAACCACCATAGAAGAGATCATCAAAGGGGATCAAGTGGTGTCGACCCTGGCAAAAGATTTGGGGATTCCCCATCTTTACACCGTGGTTCGACAGGACCTGGCAGACCAGCTAAAGGGTCAGCTAAATGGGGAGATACTGCCCATAGAAATATTTATGAAGACGCCATGGAGCTAAAATAAAGGGGGAAAAGACATGCCAAAAGTTGTGTTTAGAGAAGATCGGTGCAAGAGTTGTGGACAATGTGTCATCGCTTGCCCTGTGAACATCATTGGGTTCACAGACAGATTGAATGAGAAGGGGTACCGCCCCGCTGGAATTCCAGCAGAACTCATGGAAAAGTGCATAGGATGTACATCCTGTGGCAGAATGTGTCCAGACTTAGTCATCACAGTGTATAAATAGGGGGTTTGTAAAGTATGAGCGAAAAAGTACTCATGAAGGGCAATGAAGCTATTGGAGAAGCGGCCATCCGCGCCAATTGCAAATGTTTCTTCGGATATCCAATCACACCACAAACAGAAGTAGCGGCCTACATGGCCAAGAAGATGCCTACCATCGGTAGAGTGTTCTTACAAGCTGAAAGTGAAATTGCTGCCATCAACATGATTTATGGCGCTGCAGGGACAGGCGTGCGTTGCATGACCAGTTCTTCTTCACCAGGAATCAGCTTAAAGGCTGAAGGAATTTCTTACATCGCTGGAGCAGAGCTTCCTTGCGTCATCATCAACATCGTTCGTGGAGGCCCAGGTCTTGGTGGTATTCAGCCAGCACAGTCTGACTATTTCCAAGCAACCAAGGGTGGCGCCCACGGAGACTTCCATATGCCCGTATATGCACCCTCTTCTGTACAAGAAATGGTGGACTATATCCAAGAAGCCTTTGATGTGGCCGATGCTTACAGAACCCCTGTGATGATCATGGGAGATGGTATGCTGGGTCAGATGATGGAGCCTGTGGAATTTAAAGAATTAAAGAGTGAACGTGTCCTACCAGAAAAGACTTGGGCAGCCAATGGTCGTATGGGTAGAGAGCACCATAATGTGATCAACTCCTTGTTCTTAAAGACCGAAGCACTAGAAGAACACAACAACCACCTGGGCAGAAAGTATGATGCCATCAAGAAGAATGAAGTAAAGTATGAACTGATGAATACAGAAGATGCAGAACTGATTTTGGTTGCTTATGGAACCACTGCTAGAATTTGCAAAAATGTCATCAAGCTTGCCAAGGAAAAGGGTGTAAACCTAGGTCTTATTAGACCCATCACCCTATGGCCCTATCCACAAGAAGCTTTCGATCTTACCATTGGGAACACCAAGCATGGCTACTTAGCAGTGGAAATGAGCATGGGTCAAATGGTGGAAGACGTAAGACTGTCTGTGGAAGGCAGAAAGCCTGTACACTTCTACGGAAGATCAGGGGGCATGATTCCTACACCAGATGAAATCTTGGTGAAGGCAATGGAAATTGTAGGGGGGAATAAGTAATGGAAGTGAAAGACAGACCAATCCTATTTAAGCCTACCAAAGGGATGTTAGATGTACCTACACACTACTGCCCTGGCTGTACCCATGGAGTGATTCATAGACTCATCGGGGAAGTTATGGAAGAGCTAGACATCATTGACAAGACCATTGGCGTAGCACCTGTGGGATGCTCCGTACTGGCTTATGACTATTTTGCTTGCGACATGTTTGAAGCAGCCCATGGTCGTGCACCAGCGGTGGCTACAGGAATTAAGAGAGCCAATCCAGATAAGATTGTATTTACCTATCAAGGAGATGGAGACTTGGCAGCCATTGGTACTGCTGAAGGCGTTCACGCCGCAGCAAGAGGCGAACAAATCGTCACCATCTTTGTGAACAACTGTATTTATGGAATGACCGGTGGCCAAATGGCCCCAACCACATTACCAGGACAAAAGACCGAAACCTCTCCCTATGGAAGAGACGTGGCCACAGCTGGATATCCCATTCGTTTCTCTGAAATGTTGGCACAGCTAGATGGGTCTTACTATATTGAAAGAGTATCCGTGGATAAGGTGGCAGGGGTTGCCAAGACCAAGAAAGCCATCAAGAAGGCTTTCCAGAACGCCATAGATGGCAAAGGCTTCAACATGGTAGAAGTACTATCCATTTGCCCAACCAACTGGGGATTGAACACAGAAGAGTCCTTGAACTGGTTAAGAGAAAGCATGATTCCTTACTACCCACTGGGCGTAAAGAAAGACCTGAGCAAAGAGGAGGCGAAATAATGACACAGGAAATTATTTTTGCAGGATTTGGCGGACAGGGTATTCTTTCCATGGGGAAATTCCTGGCCTTCGGCGGTATGGACAAGGGCATGAACGTGTCTTGGTGTCCTAGCTATGGACCAGAAATGAGAGGTGGCACAGCCAACTGTTCTGTGATTCTATCCGATGAAGAAATTGGGGCGCCCATCATCTCTACACCAGATACCATCGTGGTGATGAATAGACCTTCTTTAGACAAGTTTGAAAAGACAGTAAAGCCCGGTGGGGTGATCATTCTTGATTCCAACCTGGTTACAAGAGAAGTGGAAAGAGATGACGTCACAGTGATCAGAATTCCTAGCCAAGATGTGGCAGAAGAAATTGGCTCTGCAAAGATCGCCAACATGGTTCTTCTGGGTGCGTTGGTGGAAAAGACTGGCGTTATTTCTAAAGAGGAGCTTCTTTCTTCCCTCAAGGGACATGGGAAAGAAACCTTCTTTGAGATGAACAAGCTGGCCATTGAAAAAGGTATAGAATACGCAAAGCAAGGCTAAAGAACCCATACACATAATAAAAAATTCGCTCTTCATGGGCATAGGAAGACATCTTCCTGTGGTCCATGAAGGGCGTTTTTATTTGATCAGTAGGTTGTATCCTGGGCTTTTGGCGGTTTTGCCCTAAGGGGCGTGACAAAGATACTCCTGGGTTTCTTCCAGGTTTGAAGAAACAACCCTCTTTGGTGAGGGACAGGGGGTTGTTTCGTTGAAAAAGAAGAATGTTTTATCAAGTGCATACTTCATAAAAACCTGAATAAACGAAGGGGTGTAAGGGTTTTACTACATAAATTGCGTAGGGATGAAAGAAGATTCCTAAGAAAAATATGATCTTAGGGGTTTACAACATAACAGTGTTATGTTACATTATAGTCAGAGGTGAGCAAGATGGAAGAATTAATTTCCAAGAAGGATTTGCTAATAGAAACCAATATTTCTTATGGTCAGCTGTATCGCTGGAAACGAAAGAAACTCATCCCCGAAGAGTGGTTCATGAAAAAATCCACCTATACGGGCCATGAAACCTTTTTTCCACGGGAGAAAATCTTAGAACGGGTGCATCAAATCCTGAATATGAAAGAGGGGGCATCCTTGGATGATTTGGCAGATAAGTTTTCTTCAGATCTTCCTGAGGAACTAGAAAGAAAAAAAGAAGAGTTATTGTCCTTAGGGGTACTTAGTAGAGAAATCCTTTCATTATATGAAGAAATCTTCAAGGGCAAAGAGATCTACAATTTTCAAGACATTTTATACATGTACATCTCTGAGGAGCTTTTATCCAAAGGGGACCTAAGTGTGGAAGACTTGTCTCGGATCTTAAAGATGCTCAGTGAACATTATGAGGTCATCAAGGACAAAGACCCAGCACTTACGGTGTATAGACGCTTTGGGGTCACCACAGCGCTCCTACATAAAGCAGGAGAAATCTTTGTGGCAGATCAAGTGCCTTTGGTCAAAGACTATAGCATTCGGAACGCTTTGGAAAAACTCAAACTGAAACTGATCTAAAAATGGGGGAAAACATCATGGAATTAAGAGACCTAAAAATCAGTGGCTCATCGGTGCTCACTGGCGGAGCATATAGAGACGTGAAAGTTTCTGGTGCCAGTAAAATTACATCAGACATCACCTGTGAGACCATGAGCATTTCAGGAGCCATCACCGTAGATGGTCATGTGGATGCCAAAAGCTGTAAGGTATCTGGAGCTTGTAAGGTCAAAGGTAGTGTCCGTGCAGCGGAAATCAAGATTTCTGGTGGCAGCAGCATTCAAGGATCTTTAGAGGGAGAACGCATCTCCTTGGCCGGAGGCATCAAAGTGGACGGAGGTATCAAGAGTGCTCTCTTGAAACTCTCCGGAGAGATTAGCGTGGGCGAAGACATGGAATGTGAAGAGTTTTATCTCCAAGGTGCCATCAAAGCCCAAGGAGCGGTGAACTGTGAGAAGTGCGCACTGAAAGTGGCAGGACGCTCTGAGATCGGTGAGCTGGTAGGCGCAGAGATCGAGGTGAGAGAAGGCTATAAGAACTCCACGGGATTCCTGAAGAATCTCTTTGGTGGAAGCCGAGGAAGCCTCAATGTTTCTTTGATCGAAGGGGATGACATCTATCTGGAAAACACCACTTGTGAGATGGTCCGTGGAGACCGAGTGGTCCTAGGGCCTGGTTGCAAAATTGAGAAGGTGGAGTATAGAGAAAAGCTGGAAGTCCACAAGGAGGCTAAAGTAGGAGAAAAAGTAGCGCTGTAATGAAGAGGCGTCTTCAAGATAGGCCTAGGAGTTGATTTGTGTTCAAGGAGTTTTTTGCAGGTGTTACCTGAGCGCATAAAGCGCTTTTTGATCAAAAAAAGGAAGGTAGTAAACTGTTAAAATAAACTTATAAAAAGTTATAAATATATGTTGACTTTTATAACTTTTTATAATGTAATATCTTTGAGGTGATAGTAATGAGTAAATATTATTCCATAAGAGAATTTTCTAAAATATTAGGAGTTTCTGCACAGACACTAAGAAATTGGGATAAGAAAGGAACCCTTAAGCCCCACCATACTTCACCTAATGGGTATAGATATTATTCGCATGAGCAATTAAATAAAGTGCTAAATGTAACCCCGAATTTGGGTAGATTAACAGTGGGGTATTGTAGAGTATCCAGTAACAAGCAAAAAGACGATTTAGAGAGACAAGTTGAAAGTATGAGAATGTATCTAATTTCCAAAGGTAAACCATTTGAAATAATTACAGACATTGGGAGTGGTATTAACTATAAGAAAAAG
>Ga0194137_10000565_pt1 | contig 24097 bp, 29 predicted proteins | sample TARM_MetaG_T3_14_FD_134025 | JGI IMG/M metagenome (GOLD analysis project Ga0194137, IMG submission 134025) | Freshwater microbial communities from Pennsylvania, USA, analyzing microbe dynamics in response to fracking - TARM_MetaG_T3_14 (version 2) | ecosystem: Environmental > Aquatic >... | reverse complement strand
CAGGCCCACGGCGAGCAGCGGATGCATGTCAGCACGGAGCCCGAAGCGGTCGTGCTCAAGGGCAAAGGCCCGGGCTACAACGTGCAGACTGCCGTTGATGCCGAGCACGCCTTGATCGTGGCCTACGAGATCAACGCCCAGGCCGGGGACAACGGCTGCCTGCAGCGCATGGGGGAAGCGGCGCAGCAGGCCCTGGGTGCCACTGAACTCAAGCTGGTGGCAGATGCGGGCTATGCCAATGGCGAACAGGCGCAGGCGCTGGAGGACAGGGGCGTGCAGGTGCATGTCCCGGTCAAGCGCTCGGTCAACAACCAGGGCGACGGCGAACTACTCGATCGGGCTTGTTTCACCTATGACGCACAGGCCGACGCCTACGTCTGTCCGGCCGACAAACTGCTGCAGCGCAAGCAAATCAACCGCAAGGAAAAGGCTGTCGTCTATGCGGCCCAGCCCAGCGATTGTGGTGCGTGCTCGATGAAGGGGCGCTGCACGGCGAGTTCGCGCCGCATGCTCACCCGCCATCTCTACGAGCAAGCGCTCGAACGTATCCACCAGCGCGCCACACCCACGGTGATGAGGCTGCGCCGCTGCACTGTCGAACATCCGTTTGCAGCCTTGAAGTTCCACATCTTCGAGAAACCGCGCTTCCTGATGAGGGGCCTGACGGGCGCAGGCACGGAGATCGCCCTGGCGACTCTGGCCTACAACGTCAAGCGCACGTTGGCAGTACTTGGCGGGCGGCACATGCTGCAGAAGTTGGCCCTGCCATGACAGGATGGCGCCTCAGGACTGTCGGACTCCAAGCGCCCCTCCAAACCGCAGCGACGCAGCACACACCGCGCCGTGGATCAAATTGGCGCCCACAAACAAAAACGCCCCGATGAACTCGGGCGTTTTGCTATCGGCGGCCGTCGCAGCCGTTTTGATACGGACTGCGCGGGGCGCTTTTTATTGAATCGGCGCCTCAGTGGCGCCGATTTCATTCTCCGAACAGGTCGGGTGAAGCCTTGCCGCCCGGCGGCGCCATCCCGAGGTGGCGGTAGGCGGCCAGCGTGGCAACCCGCCCGCGGGGGGTGCGCTGCACAAAACCCTGCTGGATCAGATAGGGCTCGATGACGTCCTCGATGGTGCCGGCCTCCTCGCCGATGGCGGCCGCCACGTTCTCGAGGCCGACCGGCCCGCCGTCGAAGCGATGCACGATGGCCTCCAGCAGCTTGCGGTCCATCAGATCGAAGCCCTGTGGGTCTACGTCGAGCATGGCGAGCGCCTTGTCGGCGATGCCGGCGACGATGCGGCCGTCACCCTTGACCTCGGCGTAGTCGCGCACCCGGCGCAGCAGGCGGTTGGCGATGCGCGGCGTGCCACGCGAACGGCGCGCGATTTCCAGCGCGCCGTCTGCGTCGATGGGCGCGCCCAGCAGCCCGGCCGAGCGCGTCACGATGCGCTGCAGTTCGGCCGGCGTGTAGAACTCCAGCCGCGCGACGATGCCGAAGCGGTCGCGCAGCGGATTGGTCAGCATGCCGGCGCGCGTCGTTGCGCCCACCAGCGTGAAGGACTGCAGATCGAGCTTGATCGAGCGGGCCGCCGGGCCTTCACCGATCATGATGTCGATCTGGTAGTCCTCCAGCGCCGGGTAGAGGATTTCCTCGACGACGGGGCTGAGGCGATGGATCTCGTCGATGAAGAGGACGTCGTTCTTCTCGAGATTGGTCAGGATGGCGGCCAGGTCCTTGGGCTTTTCCAGCACCGGCCCCGAGGTCTGGCGCAGGTTGACGCCCAGTTCGGCCGCGATGATGTGGGACAGCGTCGTCTTGCCCAGGCCCGGCGGGCCGAACAGCAGCACATGGTCGAGCGCCTCGCGGCGCTTGCGGGCGGCGCCAATGAAGATCTCCAGCTGTTCGCGGGCCTTGGCCTGGCCGACGTAGTCGTCGAGCAGCTTGGGCCGCAAGGCGCGTTCCAGCGCCTCCTCGCGGCTGGACTCGGGCGCGGCGCCGACCAGGCGGGGCGCCGGGGCGAAGTCGTCAGTCTGGATGCTCATGTCAGCTTCTTCAGCGCCAGCTTGATGCCCTCACTGACGCCCACATCGGGCGGCAGGACCTTCAGGGCGGCGGCCGCATCCTTTTCGCTGTAGCCCAGAGCGACCAGGGCCTGCAGGATGTCGCCCTGCGTGTCGTTTGCCACCGCGGCCGGCAGCGCGAGATCGGCGCCGAGCTTGCCCTTCAACTCTAGCAGCAGGCGCTCGGCCGTCTTCTTTCCGATGCCCGGCACCTTGGTCAGGCGGCCGATCTCCTGCTGCGAAATCGCCTGGGCCAGTTCGGCTACCGACAGGCCGGACAGCAGGCCCAGGGCCATCTTGGGTCCGATGCCGCTGATCTTGATGAGCTGGCGGAAGGTGGCGCGTTCCTCGTGGGTGAGGAAGCCGAACAGCTGGTGCGCGTCTTCGCGGATGGTCAGGTGGGTAAGCAGCACCGCTCGCTCGCCCAGGCCGCCGAGGTTGAAGAAGGTGCTCATGGGCACGTCGACCTCGTAGCCCACGCCCGCCACGTCGATGACGACCTGCGGAGGCGATTTCTCGGCAATGACGCCAGTCAGTCTTCCAATCATCAGCCCATTATCCGGGCCGACTCTGAGTCATTGAGGACGGAGCTGCACGCTGCGCGCACAGGTTCATCCCCTAGTCATTAGTTTCTGCCGAACAACCCCAGGCGCTGAGCTTCCAGAGCAGCCTCGGCTCGCGAGCTCACGTTGAGCTTGCGGTAGATCTGCTTCACGTAGTCGGCGATCGTGTGGCGGCTCAGGCCGAGCTGCACGCCGATTTCCGGCAGCGTGAAGCCCTTGGCCACGCGCAGCAGCACCTCGGTCTCGCGGTCGGTCAGCGACACCTCGTGCAGCAGGGCCTGCGAACTCGGCTTGGCCTGGGCGGCGAAGTAGGCGATGACCTTGCGGGCGATGGAGGGCGACAGCGGCGGCTCGCCCTGGCTCATGCGCTGCAGCTGCTCGACCAGCAGCTCGCGCGACTGCTCCTTGAGCAGATAGCCGAAGGCGCCGGCCTGCAGGGCGGGGAAGAGATGTTCGTCGTCGTCGTGGATCGTCACGATGACGGACTGCACTTCGGGCTGCTTCTCGCGCAGCGCGGCGATGACCTCGACGCCCGAGCCGTCGGGCAGGCCCAGGTCCAGCAGGGCGAGCGTGAAGCGCTGGCCGCTGACCAGGGCGAGGGCGTCCTGGACACGTGAGCATTCGGTGATCTGGGCGTTGGCGAACACCTGCTTGACCAGGGCCTTGAGCCAGGCACGGATCTCCGGGATGTCTTCGAGCAGCAGGATGTGGTTCATGGCGGGGCCTCGGAAATCTAGGGCGAAATCACAGCGGGATGGTCAGACGGATCACAGTACCCCAGCCTGGGCCGGATTCAACCAGGCATTGGCCATGCATCTGCTTGGCGCGTGATTTCATGCTCGCCATGCCGTGGCCTCTGTCCAACCTGCCGTCCAGTTCGGACGGGATGCCCTGGCCGTTGTCCTGGATGGTCAGGATGAAGTCGCCGTCCTGCACCGCACTTGAGATGGTCGCATGGGTGGCGCCGCTGTGCTTGATGATGTTGGACACCGACTCGCGCAGGATGCGCGTCGTCTGCACATAGGAGCGGGCCTGGAAGGTGTGCTCGATGTCCTCGGCCGGCGACTTCCATTCGGCCAGGATATTGGCCTGGCCCAGGCGTGAAACGACCTCCGCCCGCCAGTCGCCCAGCGCATCGATGAGGTGTACCGGCTTGCCGGTCAGGCCGCGCACCGACAGCCGCATCTCCTCCAGCGCCTCGCGCGCGAGCGTGGAGATGCGGTCGGACTCGCTGGTGTGCACGATGGTCAGCAGCTTGGCGCCCAGGTCGTCGTGCAGGTCGGCGGCGATGCGCTTGCGTTCGCGCTCGGTGACCTGCTCGAGCTTTTGCTCGGCCAGCTGGCTGTGGCTGCGCTCGACCTCGGCAATGCGCTCGTTCATGCGCTGCTCGAGGGCGGCGATGCGCTTCTCGGCGTCCACCCGCGCGTGGGCGACGCTGTTCACCAATTGCAGGCCCAGGCCCAGCATCAGCACCGGCAGCATCAAGTTCAGCCAAGGCGCGGCGCTGATCCACAGCAAATCGCTGCTGGCCGCGAGCAGCCTTTCGGCGACCAGGGCCGCCATGGTGGGCAGCAGCAGCGCGGCCATCAGCACGAACTCGCGGGAGGAAGCCTCGTCGGCGCCGGCCTTCAGGCGCTCGCGGCGCAGCCACAGCGCCCAGCCCATGGCGGCGACCAGCTCCAGGCTCAGCACGGCCTGCCAGACCGGACCGAGCATGCCGGGCTGGCCGCCCGTCAGCAGCAGGCTGGCGGGCACGACCAGGCACTGGATCAGCAGGGCGTGGTCGATCCAGCTGCGCTTCCAGTTCATCTGGCGCAGCAGGTATTGCACGCCGCAGAGCACCAGGAGGGTCAGCAGCAGCGGCCGCAGGCCCGCGGCGCTGGGCGCGGCGGCGGCGCGCAGCACCACCCAGCTCAGCATCATGCCGATCAGGAAGCTCGCCGGGCGCTCGCGGTGGTGCAGGCTGGAAACCAGGCCAACGACGGTGGCCATCAGGGCCAGCATGGCGGCCACCCAGCCGCGCAGCGTGGCCGTCCAGTCCGGTCCGGCGAATGCCTGGGCCTGGGCGGCAACCGGGCAGAGCAGGGTGGCGGACAGCAGCAGAAAAGGGGGCAGGCGCCGAGCATTGGAGGCCCTCGGCGCAGTCGATGACGTCATGGGGCGGCATTGTGCGTGAGCGCCTGCGGTCTGCAGGGCGGGAATGCACCAGCGACAATCCGCGGCCACTTCATTTCAGCCCACCGTGATCCTGCGCTTCACCCTCGAACCGGTCGACAACACGCGCCTGGCCCGCGTCTGCGGCAGCCTGGACACGCATCTTCGCGAGGTCGAGGCGGCCTTCGGCGTCAAGATCACGCGCCGTGATGCCGAGTTCCGCGTCAACGGCGCCAAGACGGCGGCTGAACGCGCCCAGGGCCTGCTCGAGGCGCTGTACGAGCGCGCGCGCCGACCACTGTCGGCCGAGACCTTGCAGCTGGCCCTGGTCGAGGCCAAGGCGCCGGCGGACAAACCCAAACCCGCGCCGGGCGAGGACGGCCCGCTGGTGCTGCGCACCCGCCGCGCCGACCTGTCGGCCCGTACGCCGCGCCAGCACCAGTATCTGCAGCAGATCCTGTCGCATGACATCACTTTCGGCCTGGGCCCGGCCGGCACCGGCAAGACCTTCCTGGCCGTGGCCTGCGCCGTCGATGCGCTGGAGCGTTCGGCGGTGCAGCGCATCATCCTGACCCGCCCGGCGGTGGAGGCCGGCGAGCGCCTGGGCTTCCTGCCCGGCGACCTGACGCAGAAGGTCGACCCCTATCTGCGCCCGCTTTATGACGCCCTCTACGACCTGCTCGGCTTCGACCGCGTGACCAAGGCCTTCGAGAAGGGCCAGCTCGAGGTCGCGCCGCTGGCCTTCATGCGCGGCCGCACGCTCAACCACGCCTTCGTCATCCTCGACGAGGCTCAGAACACCACGCCCGAACAGATGAAGATGTTCCTGACCCGCATCGGCTTCGGCAGCCGCTGCGTCGTCACCGGCGACACCAGCCAGATCGACCTGCCGCGCGGCGTGCAATCTGGCCTCATCGATGCCGAGCATGTGCTGGCCCGGGTCAAGGGCATCGCCATGACGCGCTTCACCAGCACTGATGTCGTGCGCCATCCCCTGGTGGCCCGCATCGTCGAGGCCTACGAGGCGCGCGCCAAGCGCGAAGGACGCGAAGCATGAGTCATCCGGAGTTGAGCCTGTCCCTGCAGTTTGCCGACCCGCGCCACCGCGCTCTGCTGCCCCGGCACAGGGTGCAGCGCTACATCCGTGCAGCACTGGAACTGCCGGGCGAGATCGCCGTGCGCATCGTCGACGCCGAGGAAGGCCGCACGCTGAACCGCGACTTCCGCGGCAAGGACTACGCCACCAATGTGCTGACATTCGACTACACCCACGAGCCCGTCGTCGGCGCCGATCTCGTCATCTGCGCCGAGATCGTGGAGAAGGAAGCCGCCGAGATGGGCATTCCGCTGTTGGACCACTACGCCCACATGCTGGTGCACGGCACCCTGCACGCCCAGGGCTATGACCATGAGGAAGACGACGAGGCCAATTGCATGGAGGCGCGGGAGACCGAGATCCTGGCCGGCCTCGGCATTGCCGACCCGTACCGGCGCGGCTGACTCGGCCCCTGCTCGTCAGGTAGCGTTTGCGGCGGAGACGAACCACAGGCCGCCGGCGACGGCCAGCATCAGTATGGCGGCGTCACAGAAGCCGCCGGCGTTGTGGATCAGCGGCATCCATTCGAAGTTCATGCCGAAGATGCCGGTGACGAGGTTCAGCGACAGGAAGATGGCCGTCAGCACCGTCAGGGTGCGCATGATGCAGTTGGTGCGGTGACCCAGGGCGCTGAAGTGAATCTGCGCCGCCGACTCGGCGGAGGACTCCAGCCGGCGCACATGGGTCAGCACCCGCTCCACATGCTCCAGCACGTCGCGTGAGCGCACCCGCAGCAGCTCGCGTTCGCGGGCGACGTGGGGGGGCGCCGTCGACCGGCCATTCGTCCAGCGCGTCAATCCATTCCCGGATGGCGGCGCGCTGGTCTCCGCAGATGTCTTCCAGGCAGTACAGGGCGTCGCGGCTATCCAGCAGCAGGGGCCAGTCGTCGAACTCGCCGCTCTGGTCCAGCAGCACGCGCTGCAGGGTGCCGAGCTGGCGGGTCAGCAGGCGGCGCAGTCCCAGATAGCTCTTCACCATGTGGTTGACGATGGGCGTCGATGGCGCGCAGCGCCCGCTGAGCGGAAGCCAAAGTGCCATGCTCGTCGTCGACGAAGAGATCCTGGCTGCCCGGCGCCGCGGACAGGCGGCGGAACACCAGCATGTCTTACCAGGACGTGTAGTCGAAGTGCGAGGGCAGCTGGTTGTTGATCAGGTCGGAGACATGCAGGTCAACGAAATTGACGCAGCCCCAGCGCACCAGGGCCTGCTGCACGGCGGGTTCGCCAAGCTCGAATTCGCGTCGGCCAAAGCTAGCCACAGGAAGCTCCGCTCCGGCAGGGCTTCGGGCAGGGCCGTCAGCTCCTGGAAGCTCTCCGGAGGGATGTGGAAGACCCGCACCGGTTCAGTCCTTCTTCAGCAGCTGGGCGGCGTCGAGGGCGAAATAGCTCAGCACGCCGTCCGCGCCGGCGCGCTTGAAGGCCAGCAGCGACTCCATCATGACGGCGTCGTGGTCCAGCCAGCCGTTGGCCGAGGCGGCCTTGACCATGGCGTACTCGCCGCTGACCTGGTAGGCGAAGGTCGGCACGCGGAACTCGTCCTTCACGCGGCGCACGATGTCCAGATAAGGCATGCCGGGCTTGACCATGACCATGTCGGCCCCTTCGGCCAGGTCCAGGGCCACCTCGCGCAGGGCTTCGTCGCTGTTGCCGGGGTCCATCTGGTAGGTCTTCTTGTCCGCCTTGCCGAGGTTGGCAGCCGAGCCCACCGCGTCGCGGAAGGGGCCGTAGAAGCTGCTCGCGTATTTGGCGCTGTAAGCCATGATGCGCGTGTGAATATGGCCGCGGGTTTCCAGAGCCTGCCGAATCGCCCCGATGCGGCCGTCCATCATGTCGCTGGGTGCGACGATGTCGACACCGGCGTCGGCCTGCACCCGGGCCTGCTTGGCGAGGATCTCGACGGTCGCGTCGTTGATGATGTAGCCCCTCTCGTCGATGACGCCGTCCTGGCCATGGCTGGTGAAGGGGTCCAGGGCGACGTCGGTCAGCAGGCCGAGCTCCGGGAAATGTTTTTTTACTTCGCGCACGGCGCGCGGCACCAGGCCGTTCGGATTCAGCGCTTCGGCGCCGTCGGGCGTCTTCAGCGATGCGTCGATGACCGGGAAGAGGGCCATCACCGGCACGCCGAGTTCGACGCATTGTTCGGCCGTGCGCAGCAGGTGGTCCAGGCTCTGGCGCGACACTCCCGGCATGGAAGCGACGGCGTCCAGGCGGTTTTCGCCTTCGTGGATAAAGACCGGCAGGATGAGATCGTTGGCGCTCAGCGAATGCTCGCGCACCAGCGCACGGGTGAAGGCGTCGCGGCGCAGCCGGCGCGGGCGCGCCGCAGGAAAGGCGGGGGCGGAAAAAACAATACGGGACACGTCGGATCCTCAGGCTGCGGGGGCGGCCCGGCGCGTGATGCTTGACACATCCCGACGTCATTTATTCGTGACGTCACCGCTCAAGCGCGCTAAACTGGTCCGCGAATGATAGCCGCAAGGTGGTCGTTCCCTGCTTTTCCTCCCTGAGCAGGAGCCTTAGCGTGATGACAGCGATAAGGCTTTCTCGGCCCCGGTCTCGAACCGGGGCTTTTTTTTGGTTCTTCGCTGATCTGCGGGGCTTCAAAAGGGTGCAGCCATGGAGCCGCACCTGCTAAGTTGAGGTTGTCGAGACACTCATCTGGCGGGGGCAACCATGGCCGCAGCCCAGTGTATTTCTCGCCTCGGTGCCTGGGAAGGCTATGAGGTCGAGAGGGATGAAGAGGTACGCCGCACGGGCACGAACTGGTGCGTGATCAAGCTCAGGCCCGTTACGGCGGCGAGCCGGCGCTGTAGCGGCTGCGGCGAATGGGTGCAGGCGGTGCACGATGTGCAGCAGCGTCGCGTGCGCGATCTGCCGATCTTCGAGACACCGGTGGAGTTGATCGTGCCGCGCGTGCGGCTGCTATGTCCACGCTGCGGCCCCAAGCTGGAGCAGTTGTCGTGGCTGAGGCCGTACTCGCGCGTCACGGTGCGCCTGGCCGATAGCGTGGCGCGGCTGTGCAAGCTGATGTCGATCCGCCACCTCGCCTGGTTCTACGGCCTGGCCTGGACGACGGTCAAGCTCATAGACAAGCGCTACCTGCAGCGTGAACTCGGCCCCGTGGACCTCAGCGGCGTGCGCGTCATTGCGATGGACGAGTTCGCGATCCACAAGGGCCACCGCTACACCACGGTGATCGTGGAGCCGTATCGCAAGCAAGTGCTGTGGCTCGGCTCAGGGCGCGGGCGCGCCGATGTGCGCCCGTTCTTCGAGCTGTTGGGACCGGCCGGACGCGCGGCGCTGCAGGCTGTGGCCATGGACATGAACGCCGGCTATGCCCTGGAAGTCCGGGCGCAGTGCCCCCAAGCGCAGATCGTCTACGACCTCTTCCACGTCGTGGCCAAGTACGGCCGCGAGGTGATTGATCGGGTGCGCGTCGATGAGGCCAACCGGCTGCGTCACGGCAAGCCCGCACGCAAGCTGATCAAGGGTGCTCGCTGGCTCCTGGCACGCAACCCCGAGAACATCACGCGGCCCGAGGATCAGATCCGACTGCGCGATCTGCTCGCCGCCAACCGCACGCTCTTCAAGGTCTACGTCATGAAAGACGACCTCAAGACGCTCTGGGACTACCGCCACAGCGGCTATGCCGAGCGCTTCTGGCGGCAGTGGTACCACCGAGCCATACACAGCCGAATCGCTCCACTCAAGATCTTCGCCCGCAGGCTCAAAGACTACCTGCCTGGCATCCTGTCCCACTGTCGCTGGCCGCTGGGCACCAACCTCGTCGAGGGCATCAACAACAAGATCAAGGTCATCAAGCACATGGCCTACGGCTACCGCGATGAGGCCTACTTCTTCCTCAAGATCCGCGCGGCCTTCCCCGGAGTTCGGCGATGAACCTTTTTTTTGGTGCTCGCCGGATCGTTGTGTCGCGGAGCGACCCAACGCGCACTGTCGTGCGTCGTGCCTGCGGCCCGGATCTGACTTTCACCACAAGCCCGCCCGCTAGCGCAGTCAGGCTTGACCATCTGGCGACAGGCTGGCTGCCCATAATGCCGCAATGCTCTGGGTCAAAGCCTTCCACATCATCTTCGCCGCCGCCTGGTTCGCGGGGCTCTTCTACCTGCCCCGCATTTTCGTCAACCTGGCCCTGGTGCCGGCCGACAGCCATGCCGAGCGTGAGCGACTGCTGCTGATGGCGCACAAGCTGCACCGCTTCAGCAGCATCCTGATGGGCGTGGCCCTGCTGCTCGGCCTGTGGGTCTGGCTGGGCTTTGGCGCCGGGCGCTTTGCCGGCAGCCACTGGCTGCACGCCAAGATGCTGCTGGTCGTCGCCGTCATCGGTTACCACCACATGAACCGGCGCCTGCTGCGCAGCTTCGAGGAGCTGTCCAACAAACGCAGCCATCGCTGGTTTCGCGTCTACAACGAAATCTCGGTCCTGCTCTTCGCCGCCATCGTCGTGCTTGTGACGGTGAAGCCCTTCTGACGAGGCGAGTCGTGCGCCGCCGCCAAAGTTCCGCCACCTGGCTGCTGCTGGCCCATATCGGCCTGATCGTCTACGCCAGCCTCTACCCCTTTTGGCCCTTGCGCTGGCCGCCCGGCATGGGCCTGCCCTGGCTGTTCGGCTTGGCCTGGCCGACGCGCTTTTGGGCCTTCGACGTCGAGGCTAATCTGATCGGCTACATCCCGCTGGGTCTGCTTGGTTTCGCGGCGGCCATGCGATCCGGCTGGGGCCTGCGTGCCGCCCTGATGCTGGGGCTGCTGCCCGGGCCGTTGCTGTCCTTCCTGATGGAGACGCTGCAGTTCTTCGTGCCGGGACGCGTGCCCTCGCTGTCGGACTTGGCGCTGAACTCGGCGGGCAGCACCCTGGGCGCGGCCCTGGGTCTGGTGCTGAGCGGCCTCGGCGGCCTGGAGCGCTGGGAAGACCTGCGCGACCATTGGTTCGGTGCCAGCAGCGCACCGGCGCTGGCCCTGCTGGCGCTGTGGCCGCTGGCCTTGCTGTATCCGACGCCCCTGCCCTTCGGACTCGGGCAATGGCTGCCCTGGTGGCGGGAGATGCTGCTGGACGCCCTGACCGGTACGCCCTGGGCGCTGAATTGGGGCGATGCGGTCACCGTCGAACATGAGCTGCCTCCGGGCCTGGAGGCGCTGGCGATTGCGCTGGGGCTGCTGGCGCCGGTGCTGCTGATGATCACCGTCGCCCGCCCCGGCATGCGCCGCCTGGCCCTTGCCGGTGGTGCCGTGCTGCTGGGCCTGCTGGGCACGGCGACGTCGACCGCCATGGCCTTCGGGCCCGACCACGCCTGGGCCTGGCTCAGCGAGGCGACGCGGCCGGGCGTGGGCCTGGGTGTCGTGCTGGGCCTGCTGGCCTGCCTGCTGCCTTCGCGCGTGGCGGCGGCCCTGGGCCTGTTCGTGCTGTGTGCGTTGATCGGCCTCATCAGCCTCGCGCCCAGCGACCCCTATCTGACCTTGAACATGCAGGCTTGGGAGCATGGGCGCTTCGTCAACCTCTACGGCCTGACGCGCTGGGTGGCCTGGACATGGCCTTTCGCTGCGCTCCTGTGGCTGACGGCGCGCCTGGTTCAAAGACCCCAGTGAGACAATGCGCGGCGATGAGTTACTACCAGCGCCACGTCTTCTTCTGCCTGAACCATCGCACCAATGGCGAGGCCAGTTGTGCCGACCATGACGCGCAAGCCGCCTTCGATCACTGCAAGTCCCGGGTGAAGCAGCTCGGCCTGGCGGGCAAGGGCGGCGTGCGCGTCAACAAGGCGGGTTGCCTGGACCGGTGCGCCGGCGGGCCGGTCGCCGTCGTCTACCCTGAGGCCGTCTGGTACTCCTGGGTCGACCAGAGTGACATCGACGAGATCGTCGAAAGCCATCTGCGCGACGGCCAGGTCGTCGAGCGCCTCGTGCTGCCGGATTCCGTCGGCCGATGAACTCGCAGACCGAAATACGCCTCGTCCCCGGCCCGGCCGGCCAGATCGAGGTGGCCATTGACCTGCCTCCCGAGGGCGCGTCACCCATTGGCACGGCTCTGATCTGCCATCCCAACCCGACCCAGGGCGGGACGATGGACAACAAGGTCGTGCAGACCCTGGCCCGCGCCTTCATCCACCTCGGCTGGCGCGCCGTGCGATTCAACTTCCGCGGCATCGGCAAATCCGAAGGTGGCTGGGACGAAGGCCGCGGCGAGGTCGATGACGCCCTGGCCGTGCTGGAGGCCGTCAGCAGCCCAGGCGAGGCGCTGATCCTGTCTGGTTTCTCCTTCGGCGGCTATGTCGCCTCGCGCGCCGCCCAGCGCCTGACGGCGCCGGCCCGACGCCTCGTCCTGGTCGGTCCGGCCACCAGCCGCTTCGACACCGCGCCCGTGCCGGCCGACACCGTGGTGATCCACGGCGAGGTCGACGACGTCGTGCCGCTTTCCGCCGTGCTCGACTGGGCGCGGCCTCAGAGCTTGCCGGTCACCGTCGTGCCCGGTGTCGGCCACTTCTTCCACGGCCAGTTGCCCCTGCTCAAGTCCCTGGTCGTGCGCGCCTTCGACCCGTCGCGGGCCTGAACCTATCCGATGAAACGACTGCTTGTTTCCTTCCTGGCCGCGCTTTCGCTGGCAGCCCAGGCCCAGGCGCCCCAGCCGCCCGAAATCGCGGCGCGCAACTATGTGCTGATCGACTTGACCTCGCACAAGACCCTGGCAGAGCGCGACGCGGACACGGCCCAGGACCCGGCCTCGCTGACCAAGCTGATGACGGCCTATGTTGTCTTCGGTGCGCTGAAGGACAAGAAGCTGACGCTGGAGCAGGCCCTGCCGGTGTCCAAGCGCGCCTGGGACGAGCGCAAGGGCGACCCCTCGCTGATGTTCATAGACACGACGATGACGCCCAAGGTCGACGAGCTGCTGCACGGCCTCATCATCCAGAGCGGCAATGACGCCGCCGTGGCCCTGGCGGAAGGCGCGGCTGGCACGGTCGAGAACTTCTTGCAGCTGATGAACCGCCAGGCCCAGGCATGGGGCCTGAAGAACACTGAGTTCAAGAACGTGACCGGCATGTCCCAGCCCGGCCACAAGGCCAGCGCACGCGATATCGCCGCCATCGCCGCTCACATCATCACGGACTTCCCCGAGTACTACGGCTATTACGGCCAGCGCGACTACACCTATAACAAGATTCGCCAGGACAACCGCAACCTGCTGCTGCGCCGCGACCCGACGGTGGACGGCATGAAGACTGGCTACAACGAGGCTGCCGGCTACTGCCTGGTGGCCGGCGCCAGCCGCGACTTCCCCAACGGCAAGCGCCGCCTGCTATCCGTCGTCATGGGCACGGCTTCCAGGGAAGCCCGCGCCAGCGAGAGCCAGAAGCTGCTGAACTGGGGTTACACGGCCTATGACGCGGTCAAGATCTTCGACGCCGGCAAGGTCATTGCCACCGTGCCGGTCTGGAAGGGCGAGGCCAAGGAAGCCAAGCTCGGCGCCGCCGACGCCGTTTTCGTCGCCGTGCCGCATGGCGACGCCGCGAAGCTGCAGACGCAAGTCGAGCGCACCGACCCGCTGGTCGCGCCGCTGAACAAGGGCCAACGCGTGGGCACCCTGCGCGTGACGACGTCAACCGGCACGCCGGTCGCCGAGGTGCCGCTCATCTTGCAGGAAGCGGTACCCGGCGCCGGCCTGCTGGGCCGCGCCTGGGACTCCCTGCGCCTTTGGATCAAGTGAGGTCGCCACCATGAATCTGCCGCCCGACATTCCGCCCGAGCAGTCGCTGATCGAATACCCCTCGCAGTTCCCGATCAAGGTGATGGGCGCGCATGTCGAGGGCTTCGTCGAAGCCATCGCCCACGTGGCGCGTCAGTTCGACCCGGCCTTCGACGCCTCCACCATCGAGCAGCGCCCCAGCAAGGGCGGCAACTACCTGGGCCTGACCATCACCATCACGGCCATCAGCCGCGAGCAGCTCGACGAAATCTACCGTACCCTGACCACGCATCCCATGGTCAAGGTCGTGCTGTAAGCCCGGTAGCAGGGCACCGGGCTCACGCCGAGTTCAGCGGCCGACGTCCTGCAGCCAGTGCTTGTGGGCGGCTTCGGCTGCGCGCAGGGCGCGGTCCAGGTGCTCCAGCGAACGATGGCGAAGCTCGCGCACCTCGGGGTTGTCCTCTTCGCTTGCCAAGTCCTGGCGGGCCTTGCGTAGCGTCTCGATGGCCTTGAGCAGGCGGCTGCCGTGCTCGGACACGTCCACGTTCGGGTGGTCGTTGAGGTTCTTACCATCGTCAGCGGCGGCGCGCTTGATGTCGGCGATGGCGGCGTCGATTTCGGTGATCGCGACATCTTCGTCGGCATACACGCGGGCATCGCCCGGCTGGTGGTAGAGGAACCAGCGCGCTGCACGCAGGTCACTCAGCGCATGCAGATAGGCGGGGTGGTTGCCGGGCAAGGGTTGGGCGTGGGCGGCCAAGGGTGCCAGAACGGCCAGCGACAGCACCGCAGCGGCGGCATGCAGGGCGGGATAACGCATCTTTGAACCTTATTGGGGACGGAGGAGTGGCTTCAACCGATCCTGCCGCGTAGTCGTTGACGCACTGCGTCGGATGACAGTTCGCCGTCAGGCCTCGGCAGGTCAGTGGTTCAGGTCTGCGGGCCGAATTGCTGCAGCTTGGCCTTGGCCGCGTCATCGCCGTTCTTGGCGGCCACCTCGTACCAGTAGCGCGACAGACGCTCATCCGCCGCCACGCCCAGGCCCGTCTCGAACATCGACGCGACGATGTACTGCGCGCCGACGTCGCCGCTCTTGGCGGCTTCCAGATACCAGCGGTGGGCCTGGGCGAAGTCCTGGCTGCGGCCGCGGCCGAGGAAATAGCAGGTCCCGGTCGCCAGGGCGCCGTCGCCATTGCCCTGCTCGGCGGCACGCTCGAACCAGCCGCAGGCGGTTTTTGGATCAGGCTTGCCGTGCCGGCCCTGCTCGATCATCTCCCCAAGCGCGTTCTCGGCTAGCGGCAATTGCTGCGCCGCCGCGCGCTGCAGCAACTGCCAGGCCTTGGCATCGCTGGCGCCGGGCAGTTCCTTGCGCAGATTCATCATCGCCAGGTTGAACTGGCCCAGCGCCTCGCCGCGCCTGGCCGATTCGGCAAAGCCATTGGCCGCAGTCTTCAGATCGCCCACGTCGTAGGCGGTCACGGCCTCCGAAAAGCTGGCGGCCTGCGCCAACGAGGCGGTGAGGAGCAATGTGGCAATCAGTGGAGTCTTCATCAGGGCGAGTCGTCTCTGGCGAGCGAAGGCTTACAGCACCTGCCTATGATGCCCGCATGATCGTCAAGACTCTCGGGCGGGTGCAATACCTGCCCACGCTGGAGGCCATGCGCGCGTTCACGGCGGCACGTGACGCCAACACGCGCGACGAGCTCTGGCTGTGTGAGCACCCGCCCACTTTCACGCAAGGCCTGGCCGGCAAGCCCGAGCACGTGCTGCTGCCGGGCGACATTCCCGTTGTCGCCACCGAGCGCGGCGGCCAGGTGACCTATCACGGCCCCGGCCAGATCACGGCCTATCCGCTGGTGGACCTGCGGCGCCTCGCCATCTTCGTCAAGGAATACGTCTTCCGCCTGGAGACGGCCCTGATCCAGACCCTGGACAGCTATGGGGTGACCGGCCTGCGCGTCGCTGGCGCGCCGGGCATCTACGTCCGCCCGGCCGACCCCGGCAGCCACGCGGCCCTGGCCGGCCCGGCCGACCCCGCCAATGCCTTCAAGGGTTTGGCCAAGATCGCCGCGCTGGGCATCAAAGTCAGCCGCCACTGCACCTATCACGGCCTCGCCTTGAACGTCGCGATGGACCTGGAACCCTTCCGCCGCATCAATCCTTGCGGATACGAAGGCCTGGAAACCACGGCTCTCGATAAAATCGGGGTTCCCACCGACTGGTCCACGGCCGCCGGGCGGCTCTCGGAGCGCCTCGTTGCCCAGCTCACACCCTGACATGACCGACACGACCTACGACCCCAGCGTCAAGCAAAAAGCCGAGGCCAAGACCTCGCGCATCCCCATCAAGATCGTGCCGGCCGAGGTGTTGAAGAAGCCCGACTGGATCCGCGTCAAGGCAGGTTCGCCGACCACCCGCTTCTACGAGATCAAGCAGATCCTGCGCGAGCACAAGCTGCACACCGTCTGCGAGGAAGCCAGCTGTCCGAACATCGGCGAATGCTTCGGCAAGGGCACGGCCACCTTCATGATCATGGGTGACAAGTGCACCCGCCGCTGCCCCTTCTGCGACGTCGGCCATGGCCGACCCGACCCGCTGGACGTCGACGAGCCGCTGAACCTGGCCAAGACGATCGCGGCGCTCAAGCTCCAATATGTCGTTATCACCAGCGTCGACCGCGACGACCTGAAGGACGGCGGCGCCGGCCATTTCGCCGAGTGCATCACCAAGGTCCGCGAACTCAGCCCGTCGACGCAGATCGAGGTGCTGGTGCCCGACTTCCGCGGCCGTGCCGACCGCGCGCTCAACATCCTGAAGGCCGCGCCGCCGGACGTGATGAACCACAACCTCGAGACCGCGCCGCGCCTGTACAAGGAAGCACGTCCGGGCTCCGACTATGAGTTCAGCCTCAACCTGCTCAAGCGCTTTAAGGAAGAAGTGCCGGGCGTGCCGACCAAGAGCGGCATCATGGTCGGCCTGGGCGAGACGGACGAAGAGATCCTGCAGGTCATGCGCGACATGCGCGCGCACAACATCGACATGCTGACCATCGGCCAGTACCTGGCCCCGTCCGGCCACCACTTGCCGGTGCGCCGCTATGTGCACCCCGACACTTTCAAGATGTTCGAGGCCGAGGCCTACAAGATGGGTTTCACCCACGCGGCCGTCGGTGCCATGGTGCGTTCCAGCTATCACGCGGACCAGCAGGCCCACGGCGTGCTGAACCCGACGGCGGCCTGATCAGGCCTCGGCGAGCAACTGCTCGATCAGGCCGTGCAATGCGGCGAAATCGGGTTCGCCGACAAAGCGCTTGACGATCTCGCCGCGCTTGTTGATGAGGAAGGTCGTCGGCGTCATCTGCACCGAGCCGAAGGCCTGGGCGAGCGTGCCGGTGTTGTCGATGGCTACGCCGAAGGGCAGCTTGCGCGTCTCGGCGTACTTGGCGACGAAGGCCGGTGGGTCGTAGCTCATGGCCACGGCGACGGTGTCCAGGCCCCGGGCCTTGAACTTGTCGTGGGTGGCGATGATCTGCGGCATCTCCTTCACGCAGGTCGCGCAGCTGGTGGCCCAGAAGTTCACCAGCATGACCTTGCCGCTCCAATCGCGCGAGCTGGCTTTTTGCCCGTTCAGCAGCACGTAGTCGATGGCTGGGGCCTGTTCGCGGGCACAACCGGCCAGAGCGGCGGCAACGGCCAGGGCAGTGACGGTACGGCGGTTCAGCATGGCCGCCATTCTAGGAAATCCGCTAAATCCTCTTGGCCAGCTCGAACATCAGCAGCGAGGGCAGGGCGTCCGGCAGGTGGCGGCGCGAGATGCGGGCCACGCCGTCGCCGGTGGCCGTGGACAGCTGGGTGCGGTGCTCGCCGTCGAACATCTCGACGAAGGCGAAGTCCGGCGCATCGCGCATGACGCCGGCGATGAGCTGCAGCAGGGGCTCGCTCATCAGGGCGGCGTCGAAGAGCATGGCGTGGGGCAGGCCCTCGCGGCAGAACTGCTCGGCCTCGGCGACGCTACCCACCACGTCGACCAGCATGCCCATGTGGCGCACGGCAGCCTGGGCCTCGGCGCGCAGCTCGCGGTGGGCCGACACGATCAACAGCTGGCAGCCGGCCAGCGGACGAGAGTTGCCGCCCATGCGCTCGACCTCGGCTTCCAGCTTGGCATGAGTGCTGTCCGGCGGCGGGGCGTCGTCGGGAGCCAACTGGGTGAATTCCAACGTCAGCAGGGTGATGCCGGCTTCCTGCTCGCGCAGGGGTAGCACGCCCAGGGTGATGGCGGTCTGCTCCAGCAGGCGCCAGGCGAGGGAGTCCAACCCCGGCGTGGGCCCGCGCGCCTCGGCGTCTTCGGCCAACAGCTCCAGCGCACGGTGGGCGAAGCGGCAGCTCAGGCGGGCCTTGACCGGCCAGGGCGTCAGGTCCAGGCGCAGGTCGACGGAGGAGTGCGTGTTGGCCAGGGCCCAATCCATCAGCGCGTTCAGCAGGCCGAAGAGCAGGGCGCCGTCGGCCCAGATTTCGACGGGCTTGAGCGACTGGCGCACCTGCACGCCCCGCGCTTGCGTTTCGCGGCTGCGCTGGGCCAGCACGCTGCGCAGCATCTGGGTGAGGTGCTGACGCTCGCGGTTGAGGCGCAGGCGGCCGGAGGCCAGGCGGGCCAGCTGCTGGCCCAGCATGCCGGCCGTACGGGCGTCGTCGACGCTGCGGCGCAACAGCCGCAGGCCGCGGCGGTCGATCTGGCCGGTGGTGGCGAGATTCTGGATCTGTTCCAGCGCCGCGCTCAGCGGCCCGGCGATCTCGGCGCCCAATTGCTGGACGATGTCGGCCCACTGCACCGGCGTCGGCTCAGGCGTGACATCGTTGGCGGCATTGACTGGCGCTGATGAAGGCGGTGTGGACATGACCCCGTGGCTGCGGATCCGAGGCGGATGGTTCTAGGTTGTTGGGCCGTCTCGGTGCGTGGGCGCATGCTGGGCACAGGCCGCTCCGGCCTCCATCCCGCGACCCGGGGGAAACCCTTGGTTCGGGGGTGGGTTAGCCCTCACGCAATGACACCGCTGTTGCGCCAGTTCGTGATTTCCTCCTCGCTACAGCCGGCTTCTCGCAGCAACTCGTCGCTGTGTTGACCCAACAGCGGCGGCGCATGGCGATAAGCCACGGGCGTGGCGGACATCTTCATGGGGCTGGCAATGAGGCGCAGATCGGGCGTCAGGGGATGGGGCATGGCAACCACGGCGCCGCGAGCTTGCGCCTGCGGGTCGGCCAGCGCCTCCCCAATGGAATTGATCGACCCGCAGGGCACCTTGGCCGCCTCCAGCGCCGCAAGCCATTCGTTGCGCGGGCGCTGGCGGATGGCTTCTTCCAACTGGGGAACGAGGATGGCGCGATTTCGCACGCGTTCCGAGTTGGTCGCGAAGCGCGTGTCGGCGGCCCAGTCCGGTCGGCCGGCGATGTCGCAGAACTTGGCGAATTGGCGGTCGTTACCGACGGCCAGGATCAGATGGCCGTCGCTGGCCTCGAAGACTTGGTAGGGCACGATGTTCTGGTGGGCGTTGCCCATGCGGCCCGGCGCCTTGCCGCTGCAGAGGTAGTTGCTGCCGAGGTTGGCCAGCATGGCAAGCTGGGTGTCCAGCAGGGCCATGTCGATGAGCTGGCCCTGGCCGGTGGCGTCGCGGTGGCGTAGGGCGGCCAGGATGGCAACAGTGGCATACATACCGGTGAAGAGGTCGGAAACCGCCACGCCGACCTTCTGCGGGCCGCCGCCCGGCAGGTCGTCGCGCTCGCCAGTCACGCTCATCAGCCCGCCCATGCCTTGCACGGCGTAGTCGTATCCGGCGCGCTCGGCATAGGGGCCGGTCTGGCCGAAGCCGGTGATTGAGCAGATGACGAGGCCGGGGTGCTCGGCCAGCAGGCTCTGGGCGTCCAGGCCGTAGCGGGCGAGGTCGCCGACCTTGAAGTTCTCGACCAGCACGTCGACTTGGCCAGCGAGTCTGCGCACGATGGCCTGGCCTTCGGCTGTGGCGAGATCGACCGCGAGGGAGCGCTTGTTGCGGTTGGCACCAAGGAAATAGGCGGCTTCGCTGGTGTCCAGGCCATCGGCGTCCTTCAGATAGGGCGGGCCCAGGCGCGGGTGTCGTCGCCGCTGCCGGGGCGTTCGATCTTGATGACATCGGCGCCGAGGTCGGCCAGGGTCTGGGTGCACCAGGGGCCGGCCAGCACGCGGGAGAGGTCCAGCACGCGCACACCCGCCAGGGCTTGAGGAAAGGGCATTTCTTGCATTGCGGAATTGTCCTCGGGCCGCTGTCGATAATTCAGCAATGCTCTCCCGCACCACCGTCGGATTTGCCCTAATGCTTGCGCTGTTGGCGGCCTGCCAGCCGTCGTTGAACTGGCGCGAGGCTCGCCCGGCCGGCTCGGGTGCCGTGGCCCTTTTCCCTTGCAAGCCCGAGGTCGACCAGCGCCCAGGCATGGGCTTGGCCCAATGCGAGGCGGCTGGCAAGCGGTTCGCGCTGTCCTGGGCCGACCTGCCCGACCCTACCCAATTGAGTGCGGCCCTGAAAGCGATGCCGCAGGCGCTGGCGACCAAGCTTGGCCAGCCCCTGCCGCCAGGCCAGGCCCTGCAGGTGCCGGGCATGACACCGCTGCCTGAGGCCGCCGAGTACCGCCTGGCCACCACCGCCGGCGTCACCCATGTCGCCGTTTTTGCCCATGGCGGGAGGGTCTACCAGGCGGTGATGACGGTGGATGTGGACGACAACATTGCCTGGGAAAGCTTCCGCGCCGCGCTGGCCGTCGAGGCGGCCCGCTAACATGCCGACATGCCCAACCTGCTTGTGATCGCCCATGCGCCGCTGGCCTCCGCCCTGCGTCAAGTGGCCGAGCACACCTTCCCCGACTGCGCACCGACGCTGACCGTGCTTGACGTCGACACCGGCATGTGTGCCGAGGATGTCGAGACGGCCGCGCGGGCGCTGATGGACAACGCCGACCAGCCCGAGTGGCTGGTACTGACCGATGTCTTCGGCGCCACGCCCAGCAATGGCGCCCAGCGCCTCGCGGGTGAGCAGGTGCAGGTGCTCAGCGGTGTCAGCGTGCCGATGCTGTGGCGCACGCTCTGCTACGCTGGCCAGAAGCCGCTGGCGGAACTGGCACGGCGCGCCATGCAGGGCGCCATCACCGGCATCGTCGCCACGCCTCCCTTGTCCTCCGACGAATGATCAAGTCCACCCTCACCATCAGCAACAAGCTGGGTCTTCACGCACGCGCCTCGGCCAAGCTGACCAAGCTGGCCGGCAGCTTCAAATGCGAGGTGTATATGAGCCGCAACGGCCGGCGCGTGAACGCCAAGAGCATCATGGGAGTCATGATGCTGGCCGCCGGCATCGGCGCGAACGTCGAATTGGAGACCGACGGCGAGGACGAGCAGGCTGCCCAGGACCAGATCACCGCCCTCGTCGACGACAAGTTCGGCGAAGGCCAGTGAACTGATCAGACCTGATCAGGCACCCGCCAAGCGACGAAAGCGCGACGGCAGATCGGCCGTGCGCAGCAGCAGCGGCAGGTCGGCGGTGTTGAAGTCGGGGTCCCAGGCGGGTTCGCCCATCAGCTTAGCGCCGCAGCGCAGATAGCCGCGGATCAGCGCCGGCGGCTCGACGACGAGGTCCTGGCGCAGATGGGCGATAGGCAGCGGCAGGCGGGGGCGTACCTGGCAGTCGATGGGGGCCAGGTGCTCGGCGGCGATCTGCTTCCACAGGCTGGCGGCGAAATGGCCGCCGTCGCGCATGCTGACGCTCGCGCAGCCGATGACGGTGTCCAGGCCGTTGCGGGCCATGAATTCGGCCAGCGCACCCCACAGGGCAATGATGGCCCCCCCACTGCGGTGGTCGGCATGCACGCAGGAGCGGCCGATCTCGGCCACGCGGGAGCGCAGGTTGCGCAGGCGGGTCAGGTCGAACTCGGTGTCGCTGTAGAGCCCGCCGGCGCGTTTGGCCGCAGCCGGGGTCAGCACGCGATAGGTGCCGATGACGGGGCCGGGCTCGCCATCCTCGGCCTCGGCGCGTACCAGCAGGTGCTCGCAGTAGGGGTCGAAAAGATCGACATCCAGGCCAGACGGTTCGCCCTTGGGCACAGGCAGTCGGGCGCCCATCTCGACGGCGAAGACCTGGTAGCGCAGCGCCTGGGCTTCACGCACCTCGGATTCGCTGCGCGCCCAGCTGACGCTGAGGCGGGTGGAGGAGGTGGAGCGCTCCAGGCGCTGCAGGGTGGAGGCATGCGACAGCGCATGCGTGACGATCAGGCTGCGGTTCATGGCCCGCCATGCTGGAGCGTCGGTTTGACGCTGCGGTGAAGCCCTTATGAAAAAACCATGACTTGGCAGTCCCTCGGCTCAGGCTACATTGGGGATTGATCTGCGGAGGATGCTGATGAGTTTCCAGGTGTTCGGCATTGCGGTCTCACGCGGCGTCGCTATCGGGCGGGCCGTGCTGGTCGCCTCCAGCCGTGTCGACGTTGCCCACTACTTTGTAGCGCCCGGCGAGGTCGTGGCCGAGATTGCGCGCCTGCTGCGCGCGCGCGACGCCGTGGTGCTGGAACTTGAGACGCTGAAGGACGAGCTGCCCCAAGACGCACCGCATGAGCTGGCGGCCCTGCTCGATGTGCACCTGATGCTGCTGCACGACGAGGCCCTGACCGGCAGCGCCAGCCAATGGATCGTCGACCGCCACTACAACGCCGAATGGGCCCTGTCTGCCCAGCTCGAGGTGCTGGCCCGCCAGTTCGACGAGATGGAGGACGACTATCTGCGTGAGCGCAAGGCCGACCTGGAGCAGGTGGTCGAACGCGTGCTGGGCGCCTTGGCGCAGGAGCAGGGCGACGCGCCTGCGCCGGTCTCGCCGCGCGACTTCGCCGGTGAAGACCCGCTGCTGCTGGTGGCCGCCGACATCGCGCCGGCCGACATGATCCAGTTCAAGCGCAGCGTCTTTCGTGGCTTCATCACCGACATCGGCGGCAAGACTTCGCATACCGCCATCGTTGCCCGCAGCATGGACATCCCCGCGGTGGTCGGTACCCGCGAGGCTTCGCGCCTCATCGTGCAGGACGACTGGGTCATCATCGACGGCGACGCCGGCACCGTCATCGTCAACCCGTCCCCCATCGTGCTTGAGGAGTACCGCTTCCGCCAACGCCAGAGCGAGCTGGAGCGTGCGCGGCTGGCGAGGTTGCGCCACACGCCGGCCGTCACACTGGACGGCGAACACGTCGAGTTGCAAGCCAATATTGAGATGCCGGCCGATGCTGAGGCGGCGGTCGATGCCGGTGCGACGGGCGTCGGCCTGTTCCGCAGCGAGTTTCTATTCATGAACCGCGATGGCGAGCTACCAAGCGAGGAGGAGCAGTTCGTTGCCTACAAGGCCGCCGTCGAGGCGATGAAGGGCATGCCGGTCACCATCCGCACCGTCGATGTTGGTGCCGACAAGCCGCTGGACCGCCTCACCGTGAACGAGTTGCGCCACGAACATGTGCTCAATCCGGCCATGGGCCTGCGCGCCATCCGCTGGAGCCTGGCCGAACCCAGCATGTTCCGCCAGCAACTGCGCGCGATCTATAGAGCAAGTGCCCACGGCAAGGTCAGGCTGCTGATTCCAATGGTCGCCCACCTCAGCGAGGTCAAGGCCATCCTGGAGACGGTCAAGAAGGTCCAGCAGCAGCTGACCGACGCAGGCCACGCCTACACGCGCGTCGAACTGGGTGTCATGATCGAAATTCCAGCAGCTGCCGTGATGCTGCCCCTGCTGCTGCGCCATGTGGACTTCGTCTCCATCGGCACCAACGATCTGATTCAGTACACCCTGGCCATTGACCGAGCCGATGAGGCGGTCGCCCACCTCTACGACCCCTGGCATCCGGCGGTGCTGCAATTGATCAGCCAGTCCATCGCTCAGGCGCGCGCGGCAGGCAAGGGCGTCAGCGTCTGCGGTGAAATGGCTGGGGATCCCGTCTTCACCGAACTTTTGCTCGCCATGGGGCTGCGCAGCTTCTCCATGCACCCCTCGCAGATTCCTGCGGTGAAGCAGCGCATCCTGCGCGCCGACGCCCAGCGCTTGGCCGCTGCTCTGCCGAGCATCCTGGACAGCGACGACCCGCAGGCGACGGCCGAGAAGGAATTGGTTGGTGCCACCCGCGGTGCAGCGGCCGTTCATTGAACCATCGGTGTCGATTGCCGGATCTTCATAGATGGAGACTGGGGTGCGGACTGGTTCAGGCACGCCAGGAAGAGCAGCAGGGCGGCGTTCACAGCATCGAGCACTGGGGCGCTGATCGCCCACCCAGCTGAGCGCAGAAGAACTAGGCAGGCGCCGAAGACATCAAAATCTTCGTCACTCTTGCGAGTGCATAAAAACCTGTGCTACAGTCATGGGCTTCGCTGATCACAACGCAGCGCTTGCCGGGAACGGCAGCTAGCGGCGGGTTGATTGGAGAAGGCCGGAAAGGAGCTTTGGTTCTTGACTGGTGGCGAGCTGGAGAGTTCGTCGGTGCT
>Ga0194137_10000562_pt1 | contig 24173 bp, 19 predicted proteins | sample TARM_MetaG_T3_14_FD_134025 | JGI IMG/M metagenome (GOLD analysis project Ga0194137, IMG submission 134025) | Freshwater microbial communities from Pennsylvania, USA, analyzing microbe dynamics in response to fracking - TARM_MetaG_T3_14 (version 2) | ecosystem: Environmental > Aquatic >... | reverse complement strand
TGCCGGGCAGGCCGACGATGGCGAAACCACTGGACGCAATCGAGAACGAGGAGGCGGCGGCGCCGTGGCATTGGCCGCAGTTGCCGGTCGCGCTCGGCGCGTTGGCGTGGATGGCTGCCAGGGTGGGCATGACCGAGAAATCGCCGCTCGTGTGGCAAGCCGAGCAGGTAGCGCTGCCCGCATAGGGGATGTGGTTGGCCGGCTTGTCGATGGCCGTGAATGCCGTGGTCGAGCTGTGGCAGTCTGCGCAGTCCCGGCTCGTCGGGTGCGCGGCATCGGCGATGTTGAAGGTGCCGGCGGCGGCCTTGGGGCGGGTTTGAAATCCCTTGTAGGACGCGCCCGGGGTCAGCGTGGTTGGAGAAATCGGGTAGGCGCTGACGCCCATCCAAACCATGCCGGAGTCGTGGCAACCCGAGCAGCCTGCGGTCACGCCAGCATGGATCTGCAGTCCGGTGGGGGCCGGTGTGGCAAAGGCGGTGCCTGGCGCTGTTCTCGTCGCGGAGGCGGGCACTGTGCCGCTGGGCATGCTGCCCAGGTGACAGGTTTCGCATGTCGTGGCGGACGGGATGTGGGAACCACTGCCCGGCGGCGAGGTCGGCGGCATGCCCACCAGCACGCTGATGCCGGCGAAACTGGCCGTCTGGCCAGCAGGCAGGTGGCATGAGGCGCAGTTGTTGGTGATGCCGGCATGGCTCATCGTCGAGCCGCTGAAGCGCGCCCCATTTGGCACGGGCAATGCAGCGATGCTGGAGCCGGCGCCGACGTGGCAGACCTCGCAGGAGGCGGCGGTTGGGATGTGGTTGCCGGGCAGGCCGACGATAGCGAAGTTGGCCGACGGTATGGCGAAGCTGGCCGCCGCACTGCCATGGCATTGGTTGCAGTTGCCCGTCGTGCTCGGGGCGTTGGCATGGATGGCAGCCAACGTCGGCGTCAGCGAATAGTCGGTGCTGGTGTGGCAGGACGTGCAGGTGGCGCTGACCGAGTAAGGGATGTGGTTGGCCGGTTTGTCTACGCTGGTGAAGGCCGTGGTGGAGCTGTGGCACAGCGAGCAGTCACCGCTGTTGGGGTGGGCCGCGTCGGCGACGTTGAAGCTGCTGGAGGTGGCTTTGGGTCGGGTCTGGAAGCCGTTGTAGCTGGCACCGGCGGTTTTGATCGTGGGGGAGATCGGGTAGGCCGCGACACCCATCCACACCATGCCGGTGTCGTGGCAGGCGGCACAGCCGGAGGTGACACCGGCGTGAATCTGAACGCCGGTGGGGGCCGGGGTCGCGAATGCAGTTCCGGGCGGGGCCTTGCTGGCGTTGGCGGGCACGTTGCCGCTTGGCAAGCTCCCCAGGTGGCAGTTTTCGCACTTGCTGCCTGACGGCAGGTGGGCGTTGGTTCCGACGGGTGAGGTGGCCGGCATGCCAACGATGGTGTTGATGCCGGCGAACGACGCAGTCTGGCCTGCGGGTAGATGGCAACTGGAGCAGCCACTGCCGATGCCGGCGTGGCTCATCGTCGAGCCGCTGAACTTGGCCCCGTTGGGCACCGGCAACACGGGAACGCTGGAACCGGGTCCCACGTGGCAGGTCTCGCACGAAGCGGTGGTGGGCAGGTGGTTGCCCGGCAGTCCCACGATACTGAAGCCCACCGCCGGTATGGCAAAGCTAGCCGCGCTCGATCCGTGGCATTGCGCGCAGTTGGCGCTGGCGCTCTGGGCGTTGGCGTGGATGGCAGCCAGCGTGGGCACGACCGCGTAGTCGCTGCTGGTGTGGCAGGCATCGCAGGTGGCGCTCGTGCTGTAGGGGATGTGATTGGCTGGCTTGTCGATACCAGAGAAGGCCGCGGTGGAGCCGTGACAGGCGGAGCAATCCCCGTTGGTGGGATGGGCAGCATCGGCTACGTTGAAGCTGCCGGCCGCGGCCTTGGGCCGAGTCTGGAATCCCTTGTACAAAGCACCAGGAGAGAGCGACGTCGGGCTGATCGGGTAGGCGCCCACGCCCAACCAGATTTGGCCCGCTTCGTGACAGGTCGAGCATCCACTGGTGACGCCGGCGTGAATCTGAGCGCCGCTCGGCGCTGGCGTCGCAAAGCCGGTACCCGGCGGACTCAGGGTGGCGGAGGCCTCGATCTGATCCTTGGGCAGACTCGCGAGGTGGCACGATTCACAGGCCGTGGATGAAGGAATGTGGCTGTTAGGACCCGCCGGAGAGGTCGGTGGCATGCCGACGATGCGACTGATGCCGGCAAAGTTGCTGGCGTTGCCCGACGGTTGATGACAGGCCGCGCAGCCGCTGGAAATGCCCTGATGGTTCATCAAGCCGTTGCTGAACCGGGCTCCATCATTGACGGGCAGGGTGGCGATGCCTGCCCCGGGGCCCACGTGGCAGATTTCGCAAGCTGAGGAGGTCGGGATGTGATTGGCGGGCTGCCCCACCACTTTGAAGCCCGTCGCGGGAAGGGAGAAGGAAGCAGCAGCGGCGCCGTGGCACTGGGCGCACCCGCCGTTGGGATTCGGCGCGTTGGCGTGGATGGCCGTCAGGCTGGGGGAGATGCTGTAGTCGCTGCCAACATGGCAGGCACTGCAGGCGGCACCTGCAGCGATCGGGATGTGGTTGGCCGGCTTGTCCACGCCGGTGAAGGCGGTGGTTGAACCGTGACAGGCGGAGCAGTCGCCCGTGCTGGGGTGGTTGGGGTCGGCGACGCTGGTGGCGGTCGCAGCCGACCTAGGGCGCGTCTGGAATCCGTTGTAGCTGCCCCCGGGCGTCAGGACGGCGGGGCTGGCGGGATACAGGCCAATGCCCAGCCAGACCTGCCCGGCTTCGTGGCAACCGGCACAGCCCGAAGTGATGCCGGCGTGAATCTGCGCACCGCTCGGAGCAGGGGAGGCGAAGCCCGTGCCGGGGGGCGACTTGCCGGCTGATGCGGGAACCAGCCCCGCGGGCAGGCTGGCCAAGTGACAGTTTTCGCAGGGGGCGGACGTCGGAATGTGCGAGCCGGGACCAGCCGGGGACGTCGGCGGCATGCTCACGATGCTGACGATTCCGGCAAAGCTGACCTTGCGATCGGAGCGCGTGTGGCAGGTCTCGCAACCGCTGGATATGCCTTGGTGGCTCATCGAGGCGCCACCAAAACTGGAGCCGCTGATGACCGGCAGGCTGGCGATCCGTGTTCCAGTGCCAGTGTGACAGCGCTCGCAGGGAGCCGTCGTCGGCAGGTGGTTGCCAGGCATGCCGACAACTTTGAAACCATTGGGTAACGCGAAGGAATCCGCCGCTGCACCGTGACACGTCGCGCAACCGGAAGAAGTGCTCGGCGCGTTGGCATGGATGGCCGTGAGGCTAGGCATGACCGAGAACGAACTGCCGGCGGCGTGGCAGGCCGTGCAGCTCACGCCGAAAGCCACCGGGATGTGATTGGCCGGTTGGGCGGTGGCGGGTGAGAAGGCCTGGACCGTGTGGCACTGGTCACAAGACGCTGTCGTGGCGATGTGATTGGTCGGCTTGCCCTTCGCGCGCACGCCGGTGTGGCAGCTGGCACAACTGCCGGGCAGAACGCCGACGTGATCAAAGCGCGCGCCGGTAAAGGTCGTGGACGTGTGGCAGCTGTCGCAGGCCTGGGTGGTCTGGATATGCCGCGTGGGCTGAGCCAACGCGCCGCGCGGGTTGTTCGGGATGTGGCATCCCGAACACTCCTTGGGCGTGCCTTTGAAGATGCCCTTGAGGAGAGTCGGCCGGGATTCGTGTAGTTCAACGCCATAAGTGCATTAAGTCGTTGATACATCGGAGGAATTTCAAAATTCCTGCACACACCCTTCCTAGGGAAGCCGAAGCGTTGCAAGGGGTGTCTCATGAGGAGTATAAAGGTATTAACCCTTCTGATGAAACCGCTTGCAAGAAAGCTACCGATCCGACTCGACGTTACGTAATACAGGCATTTCGTACCACGCGGGTATGCACTGCCGCCCTCTGGTGTGCAGTCTTGGATCGGGTTCCTTGACGGCTTTCGGAGCCCCTTGTCAGCGAAAGATGCGCTGCAAGGCGGCCTCTTGCGCAGGTGTCATCGATGCGACGCAATCTGTAGCCAGCGTGCGAAGCAGCTGAGTGCTGCGCACATTCGCGACATCGAAGTCAAGGTGAGGTTGCTGCAGCATCGACGGCGGGGCGTTGAGCCGAACATACGAATCGGGCAGCTGGCGGGCGACGGTGTCGATGGAGTGGAGTTCCTGGGCAGTCATCACCAACTCGATGATGGGTTTCGCCCAAGACAGGCCGCGCTGCGGGATGGACGCAGGATCGCGGCCCGCGGTCGGGTTGGCGGTTCCGATGCTGAGCATAAGAACCTGAGCACCAGGCCGCAGGTTACGGGCCCAATGCAGGGCATGGATGTCGGGGGCATTTGCGGCCAGCCCGCCGTCGACGAAGCGATGCTCACGAACGGCGTGCGCGGGGAAGTGCGCGGGGGCAGCGGAAGTGGCCAGCATGGCGTCCATCAGTGTGAGGCGCAGGGCGTCGGGCTGGGGTGTGCCGGCACTGCCCAGCAATTGAAGCTTCGAGGTGCCCCAGTTCACCGTGGTGAGCATGAGCGGCTTGGCCAAACTGGCGAGGCGCATGCTGTCGGCGTTGGGAAGCAACCGCGTGATGGCCTGGCGCAGGTTCTGCGGCTTGTACGGTGCGGCACGGAAGAGCTTTCGCAGGCCCCGCAGCCGCATCGCCGGAAAGATGGTCGGGCCGTCACGCTCCAGCGAGGCGGCCATGGCCGAAGCACGCTGGTCACAGGCCAGGGCCGTCGCCAGGATGCCGCCGATCGAGGTACCGGCGATGAGGTCGAAGTGCTGGCCGAAGGGGGTGGGGTGTTTGGGATCAGCGCTGAAGCGGGCTTCAAGCGCCTGAAGGACGGCGGCGGTGAAGAGGCCACGGTAGCCGCCGCCGGACAGGCACAAAACCTTGATGCTCCCCGGGGGAAGCGGGGGCGGGGTGTCCGGCAGGCGGTAGGGGTCGTAGTGCTCGGCGGTCACAGGATCTGGACCGCCACGCGGTTCAAGGCGGCCAGTTGCTGCAGGTAGAGATCGTCGAACTCGGTGTAGACGAGCCCCTGTGACTCGGCCGTGGCGATGAGGAGGCGCACATCCTGGCCGATGGACTCGGGCGGATGCCCTTCGCGATGGAACTGCAGCGGCTCATGGCGGCGGTAGAGCGGGTACAGATCGAGCGTGGCCGGGGAGACGTCGACAAGGGGCGTGCCCTTCTCGGTCATGCGGGTGATGGTCAGACGAAGCGCCTGGTGCCAGGAATCCCGGTGGGGGCCCTGAGGGAACTGCTCATCGATCGTCGACTTGACGATGGCAATGGCCAGGTGGCTGAGGACACAGCGGGGCTCCGAGACCGACTGCATCCAGGCAACGGCCTTAGATTGTTTGTGAACAATCTGGATGAGGAGGGCCGGGCCGATCAAGTGTTTGGAGGTGGCCGAGGTCGCGGGCATGTCAGTCCCGAAGCTTCGCCATGGAGAACTGCTCATGGCGCGGCGCGGCCGTGTGCAAACCGGCCAAGCTCAGCGGCATCGGGGGGGCAGGGATGTCAGCCAGCGTATCCGCCAATGATGTCGTCCTGTGCGCGTTGGAGGCCAGGGCGATGAGCTGGTCCTCGGTCAAGAGGACGTACATCTGCTTGCCGCGGCGAATCCGCTGCACCGCGAAGGGCGCTCGCTCGAGCAGTTGGTTGTAGCTGGCCTTGAATGTCGAAATGTTCATCGGCTTGTCGTCGGCGACGACATCCAGCACACGGGCGACGGCGTAGAGCGCTCGTTGGAACGCAGACTGAACGCCCGGGCCGGCCCGATCGTCCGAGGCAAGCTTGTCAGCGGTGATTCGCATGCGATGCTCCTGGTCAGTTGGTGACCCATCTGGTCAGAGTTCCGCCATTATCCCGCCCAATCTGACCAGATGCAAGGCCGCCGGCGGACCACCGCAAACAAAGCGCGTTCGTCGCGGGCGTGCGTATGGGCGAAATTTCTAGGTCGCGGACAAATTCCCTTCGCACCACAACAACTTGCGAGAATTTTTGCATTTTCGGGGGTTGGGCAATAGCAGCCATGGTGCTTCTTGACCCGTTGTCCATGATCCGGTTTCCCGCCCGTAGGCTCCCCACCACCCGTTGCGAGGGATCTGGCATGGCACCCCCACAGTGACGCCCGGTGCCGACGACTCGACCAGGCACTCAAACCAACATTACCCCAACACTGAGACGCTGCACCAGATTTCCAGCCGCTAGCGGGCCCAACAGCCGTGCAGCCTGATGCGTCTCGACGCAACGGAGGAATTGGCTTGGAAATGCAATGCGCAAATCTGCAGGGAACCCAATGCGTCCGAAATGCACAGGACGCACCAAGTAATTGATTTATATAGAGATAATGCGCAAATATGCACCAAAAACAATGGGGTCGGAAATGCTGCAGCCGTTTTTGGACAGAAATAGAAGCCGTTTCTTGCGCCTTCTCTGCCCCGGATCTACGCTCGATTTATGCCAAATAGACTTGGTTTGCGTAGATCGTTAGATCCAATTTGCTTATGTAGGATTTTGACCCGTATCCCGGCACACTCTCCAATGGGGTCTGGCGCGTCGTCGCTCACCGGGCACCTCAAGGAGCCTTGCGGCGGGCTTTGGTGGAGGTTGCGGCGGCGGCCGCCCGCGGCGTCAGCCGGTCCACCAACACCTTCAGCGTCTGGGCTTCCGCCTCATGACGGGTGCTGGACTGCTGAGCATAGCTGAGCTGCTGGCGCAACTCGACAGCTTCGCGTTCCAGCGCTTCCTGGCACTCCAGCGCTCGGGAAAGCGCAGTGCTCTTGGCGCTCAGTTCCATCTGCGTCCGGGTGGCAGCTTCAGCATGCTCCAGTGATCGCTGGCGCTCGCGGCTCTCTGCCTCGCCCAGCTTTTCGCGCAGGCCCTCGGCCGTCTTGTCGGCGCGGGCCCGGGCCTGGCGCTCCTGTTCGATCTCCAGTAGCGCCCGGCGCTCGGCCGCGGCTGCACGTTCTTGCGCCGCCTCGATGTCGCCGCGCGCCTTGGCCAAGTCAGCGCTGAAGGCCTCCTGCTGGCGCTGCTGCTGGGCGCGGGCCTGCTCGATCTGAGCCTGCAGTTCCTGCACCCGCCCTTGGACGAGGGCGTGAGCGCGGCGCTCGGTCTCGAGCTCGGCCCGCAGAGCACGGTCGGCCTCTTCACGTTGGGCGACCTCAGCGAGCAGCTGCTCCATGGACTCCTGGGCTGCGCGGTTGGCCTCTTCAGCAGCCCGTTGAACTTCCCGCGCGCGCTCGGCGTCGGCTTGCAACTCAAGCCGCGCGCCGGCGAGTTCGGTGCGGGCCGCTTCGGAAGCTTGGCGCCAGAGGCTGGCGACGGCTTCGGCGGCAATAGTCTTGACTGCTTCAGGCAAGTCGGGATGCTCGATGTCGACCCTGGCCTTGTGGCGCAGGTCATCCCAGAACTTGCCCAGTTCCTCAGTGGGCACGTTCATCGAACCACGGTGGACGTATTGGTAGAGCTTGTTGGCCGTGGGCGTGATCCCATGCCTGAAAAACAGCAGGACGCAGACCTCACGGTACAGGGCGCGCGTATCGCTGAATTTGGCCTTCAGCAGTTCGACCTCGGCCAGGATCTCGGATTCAGTGCTCATGAAGTTGATATTACAACGTAATACGTTGAATTTCCAACTCTTAAGAATTTCCGTTCAACAATAGACACATAGAGTCAAATCCGGCATGCTGGAGGCAGAAAAACGCGTGTGAAGAGAATTGCGCACCATGGAAATCGCCGAAAACCAGCTGATTCCCGTCGAGTTGGATGCGTTGGCCGTCCCGGAGCCGCTCAGCGGCCGGGATGGAACGAATCGCTGCCGAACGGGAACGCCGCAGATCGGCGCGGACAACGACAAGGACGCGGTGCTGGCGTGGCTTCGCCGGTACGCGAACAGCCCGAACACCTTGGCCAACGCTCGCCGAGAAGCTGAGCGGCTGTTGCTCTGGGCATGGGACCGCGGCAAGCCACTTTCGTCGCTCACGCACGAGGACTTCCTCAACTACAAGCTATTCCTGGCCGATCCCCAGCCCGCGGAACGGTGGGTGATGCAGACCAAGCAGAAGGTAGGCAGGCAGGATGTTCGGTGGCGACCATTTGCTGGCAAGTTGTCGGATGCCACCATCCGTCTTTCCATGACGATCCTCAATTCGATGATGTCGTGGCTCGTCGAGGCCGGATACCTCGTTGGGAACCCGTTGGCGCTTAGCAAGTCAAGACGCAAGGGGACGCAAGAGTCGGTGTCGCGCTACCTGGAGGTCGACCTGTGGGACGTCGTGAAGGAAGCCATTGCAGCGATGCCAAAAGAGACCCCCAGGGATAGAGCGTTCTATGCACGTGCGCGCTGGCTCTTTACCCTGTTGTTCCTCGGTGGCCTGCGGATCTCTGAGGTCGTTGGAAACACCATGGGTGACTTCTTCATGCGCTCGGACAGCCAGACTGGTGAGCAACGGTGGTGGCTGAACGTCACGGGCAAGGGCGGCAAAGTTCGCAACGTGACCGCGAGTGCGGAAATGATTGCCGAACTGGGGGAGTACCGGCGTGCGCTCGGGCTGCCCGAGCGGCCGTCGCAGGGCGAACGATCGCCGCTGCTGTTCCCGGTGGCCTGGCACGCTGACCATGCGCGAGGGCGCTTGCCTGACCCGCTAACGCGTAGCGCAATTCATGGGATGGTGAAGGACGTCTTCGAAGATGCCTCGAACAGGTGGCTCGCCAAAGGAAAAAGCCAGGAGCAAGCTGAGAAGCTGAAGAAGGCGTCAGCGCATTGGCTGAGACACACGGCCAGCTCACGCCTGGCCAACCATAAGGACGTGGGGCTGCACCACGTGCGAGATACGCTGGGACACAGCTCTCTGTCGACCACAAGCATCTACGTTCACAGTGAGGAAGACGCTCGCCATGCAGCCGTGAGTGGGGCACACAAAATCGGATGGTAGCGGCGCTACAGGGCCAGCTGAATCAGTGGCTTGGGCAAAGGAAACCGCAATCGAGGCAGCATCGGGCTGACCATTCAGGGAGATTGACTTGAACAACGAGCCGAAGATCGAAGAGCTGCAGGTGAGCGTGCGTGTTGTTCGGGTGGGCACCAAGCAGATGACGTTGCAGTTCTTCAGGCAACTGGAGCGCTTTGAGCTGTGTGACGACCAGGGCTATATGGTTGATGGCGTAACGCCATGGGGCTTCGTCAATGTCGTGGTCGATGATGTGCGGCCTTGGATCCTGGCCGAGGTTGGCGGTCAACTGAAACGGGCGGTTCTCAACAACGCCGATATGGCCGACCACTTCAAGAAGTGGATCGCAGACTGGAAGGCGACCATCGACTCAGAAGAGAGGTCACGTTCCACCTCGCCCGACGGCCGCGGGTCTCCAGATGCTGCCGCAAGAATTGCTCGGAAGCAGCAGCAGGTTGAGGAATACGAGCAACAGCTGGCCGCAGAGCCCCAGCGGCTGAAGGTCCACCAACAGATGTGCGCTCTGCCACAACTGTTCCTCGGAGCATGACCTGACTTCGGATCAGCGCCCACCAAGAGCCACCGCGGTAAGCGCAATCACCTCACGATGACCTCGCTTCTCAAGGGTGGCCAGCTTGCGCTGGCTGAGCCACCAAAAGGCCTCAACAACTGAAGGGTCGGCATCACAGAGATTGCTGACGGGCTTCAGCCTGGTGTCGACCAGGCCGTACAAGCCTGGCGCAGCCTGGTCATCGTTGTAGCTCAGATCGTCGCACCCGCCCTCGATCGAAGCGATCATGGACTGATCTGCGATGGCAACAGCCTTGCGGATCATCTCTGGCGGCAAATTCTTCAACGATTCATCAGTCAAGGGCATGGCGGGTCGACATTGGGTTGTGGGTGAAAGCCGGGGTGATGTTGGTTTGAATGCCAAAACTGACGTTTCAGTTCAAGGGTAATCCCTTGCTTGGTCACTGCGCGGTTTGGTTGGCAGGACGATCCGAGCGGGGATCATGCCGCCCGAAAGCCAAGAACGCGCGCGAGCTTAAGTGCTGTCGGCGCGACGCCCGTCGCACGTTGAGCACTGACGGGATCGACGACTGCCGATCCATCATCCGCACTTCCGCCCGCCTGTGACTCGTGAGCCAGATGCACCGGTTCCTTTCCCGGGCTGTTCGACAGACCGTCAGTTTTTGCACCCGGAACCAAGACGTCTTCGAGCAGCACCGCTGTAACTCGTTGATTTATCGAGAACCATTCCCTCAGAACGTCAGTTTTTGCATTGGAAACCAGCAGCGGTCAGCGATGCCTGCCACGACATTGCGGGGTCGGTTTGCTGGGTTCGGCCTTTCGAGGCTGGACATGGGAATCCTCCCTAAAGCTGCCCACTGAATGTGTCGTTACGATTTGTGAATGCGCCTGCTGCATCTTTCCGACATTCACTTCAAAGCACCCGACTGCCTGCAGCCGTTGATCGACCCGGAGCGCCCATACAGGACGCGGCTGAAGGCCGACCTCGTGGCCCTATGCGCGGAAAAGGCGGTTGACGCCATCCTGGTCAGCGGCGACATCGCCTTCAAGGGCCACCCCGACGAGTTCGCTGTTGCCTATGCTTGGCTGAAAGAGCTCGCTGCAGCGTCTGGTTGCCCCACTGATCGGATCTACGTGGTGCCGGGCAACCATGACGTCGATCGGTCCGTCTGCAAGGGCTCTATGGCCATCGCGAATGCGCAGGCGGCCATCGCCAATGCCAACCACCTGCGCAGGGAGGCCGTGCTGCGCACCCAGCTCAACGACCCGGATTCAGGCCTTGCGCTGTTCAAGCCCCTGGCCGCGTACAACGCTTTCGCTTCGCCCCTGGGGTGTTTTGTCAGCCCAGCGCAGCCGTACTGGTACTACAACCTGGACGATCTCGGCGGCGGAGTGACTTTGCGCCTTCACGGCCTCACCTCGACGTTGATCTCGGGTTTAGAAGATCGCGACGACCAGCCGGGTCGGCTCTATCTCAGTCCACTGCAGACGGTGCTGGACCCCGAGCCTGACGTGCTCAACCTGGTCATGTCGCACCACCCGCCGCGGTGGTTCCTCGACGAGCACGCTGTTGACGACGCCGTAAACGACCGGGCGCCGCTGCAGTTCTTCGGCCATGAGCACCGCCAGCGCTGCATCGCAACCGACGGCTACATGCGCTTCACGGCCGGCGCCGTGAACCCGGAACGCCATGAGCACGACTGGAAGCCAGGCTACAACGTCATCGACATCGAGGTGCTCGGCCAGGGCAAGGATCGCGTGGTGCAGGTGTGCGCGCACGTGCGCCAGCTCCAGAAGAATCCGGAGCGGTTCATCGCTCTGACGACCAAACAAGGGCAGGATGTCTGGGTCCAGAACATCCTCTTCCCCAGCCATGCAACGCACGTCGTCCGTCCGACCGAAGCCCAGCCCGCTCAAGCGGCCGCTGCAGCTCAGGTCGCGCCCGCGGCACCTGCGCACATCGCGACACCTGCGGAGGTAGCTATGAGCAGCCCGAGCACCAAGGGATTGGTCTTCCGTTTCTGGAACCTGCCCGACAGCCAGAAGCGCGAGATCATGCTGAACCTCAAGCTCATCACCCAGGAAGACCTGGTGCTGAGCGACGAGGAACTCTACAACCGCGGGCTGCGGCTCGCCGCCAAGCAAGGGCTGCTCGACGCGCTGGCCCGTGAAGTTGATCGTCTGCAACAACAAGGCTAACTGCCAGCCAAGGGAGGCAAATGAAACCTGAATTTCAGCGTTGGTACGAGGCGGTGCAGTTGACCCTGGACCCGCAAGTCATGGAAGCGCGCTGGGCGGCCTTGCAGGCGCTTGCCGAGTCGATCAACGACGCGGAGCTTGAAGCGCTCGCGCGGGCCGCCTTCCGTTCCGACCAGACGACGGCTGCCACCGCCACGGTTCGCACCAAGCTGGCCGACAAGGGCGGCGCGATGGCCGACGAGGAGTTCGCGCTGCTGGCTGCGGCTGCTCTGGCTGTGATCCTGCAGCGGGACGAGCCGGCGGCCGCACGGGCAGCCACGATGATCTGCACGGCTCATTTCAAGAGCCTACGAACGCTGAGGCAGCCGATGGATCTGGTCGGTCTTGGCGCCACCGCCAGGGTTGCGCTGGCCCGGACCTCGCGCCGACGCCCGCCACTGGAGTTGGAACCGATGCCGTCGCTGGAGGTGGATACAACCCCGGCTGAAGAAGCCGAGGACAGCAACGAGAGCATCAAGCTGCTTGCCGGCGCCTTCACCGAAGCGATGCAGCAGCTCGCCGACCGGCAGGCTGACTTCGAGGAACGGACTTTGCGATATGTCAGCATCCAGGACGAGGAGCTGAACATGCTTTGGTGGCTCCAGGGCGGCCGCACCCAGGCCGGCCAGCTCTTCGAGGAGATCCCTCGGGAGCAGCAGCCCTTCGTGCTGGCGCGCGATCTCGCCGAGGCCACCTTTTCCCTGCCTGGTGCGTCCGCCATCGGGTCGCTGCTGGAGCGGGCTGGCATCAAGAACGACGAACCGCTGGAGGTCGCGGCTGCCATCCAGGCCTTGCCGATCGAATGGCTCAGGATCGCACTTCCTGATGCGGACAAACACAAGGTCTCGCCGGTTACCACGCCGCTGCACGAGGGAATCAAGCGGCGGATGGAAGTGCGTGGCGAGAGTTCGTGGATCGCCGGCTGGGCAGGCGTCTGCGACATCGGCACTTCAGCGCGCCTGACACCGCTGCAACTGGCGGATCTCTGCTACTGCGAGCAGCTTCTCATCCGCAAGTAGCCATGGCAGACCTCGAACCGCAAGAAAGCGCCGAGTCACCTCGCTGTGCCAACCCGGACTGCCAGGTCGCGGTGGATGGCCGCTGCATAGAAGGCTTCCCCGACACGGCCGAGTGCCCGCAGTTCGGCCGCGTTGCGATCATGCCGGTTGCTCCAGCGCCGGGCGCCCACCCTGCACCGATCAATGGCGTTGCCATGCAGGCCTCGACCACGTTGTCTGTGGACGAGGCCGATGACGTCGTCAAGGAACGGCCGTCGCGTGTCATCGCCATCGCAGGACCTCAGTCCGCAGGCAAGACCAGCCTGATCGCCGGCCTTTACGACCTGTTCCAGCTCGGCCAGGTCGGCAACGTGTCGTTCGCTCAGTCCTTCTCCTTGCACGCCTTCGAGCAGGCCGCACACGACTCGCGCGCGGCGTCGCGCCGCACGACCCCCAACACGGCACGCACCGAGCGTGGCGAGGTCCGCTTCTATCACCTGGAACTGGTCGACACTGACTCCGGCGCCGTGCCGAGCGTCCTGCTGGGCGACCGGGCGGGCGAAGAGTACCTGGAGACGCGCAGCAATCCGCTGTCCGCGCAAGAGTTCCCTGAGCTGCGGCGCGCGGACGTGTTGACCCTGCTTGTCGACGGCGAGCGGCTATTGGATGCCGGCCAGCGCCACAACCTGCGCTCCGAGATCCGCCAGACGCTGCACGCCTTCGTCGAGGCCGGCGTGGTCAGGACTACCCAGCGGCTGGCGCTCGTGCTGACGAAGTTGGATGTCATTCGCAAGGCAGCCGATGGTGGCGAGCGGACGTTCCAGGGCTTCGACACCCTGCTGGCAGGCCTGCGCGCCGACTATGGCGCGAACTTCGCGGCCGTCGAGTCCTTCCAGATCGCAGCGCAGCCCAGCACGGATGGCGCCAAACGCGGCGAGAACCTCGACCACCTGCTGGCCTACTGGATGGCGGAGCCGATGCGCTACCGCCCGGCCTCGATGGTCTTCGACGTGCCGGAGGCGGAACGCTACTTCGACCGCCTGATGGCTCTGCCGAAAGGCGCCCAATGAGCAAGCATTCCGTCGTCGTCATGGGCCTCCCTGGCTCCGGCAAGACCACCTTCCTCGCCGCGCTGTGGCATCTGGTCAGCGAGAAGGAAGTGCCCTGCAAGTTGACCTACGTGTCGCTGCAGACCGGCAACGTCGAGCACCTGCATGAGATCGCCTCTCAGTGGCGGGCGGCCAAGAAGCAAGAGCGTACCGCCCAGGGGGGCGACAAGCTCGTATCGATGATCCTCAAAACCGAGGGTGGGAATCCGCAGACAGTCACGTTCCCCGATGTCGCCGGCGAGGCCTTCCTGCGGATGTGGGGCCTGCGCGAGTGCGACGAGACCGTCGCGGGCTGGCTCAAGGAACCGGGCGTGCTGCTCTTCATTCACGCCGACAAGGTCACCGTGCCCAACTGGGTGATCGACGAAAAGTTGCTGATGGAAGACATCGGGCTTCCGCCCGAAGCCGACGCCGAGCCCGAGAAAGTGGTCGACTGGTCCCCAGACGTGGCACCCACCCAGGTGCAACTCGTCGACCTGCTGCAGTCGATGCAGACCGAACCACTGAACGTCGGGCCCCGCCGCCTGGCCATCATCCTTTCGGCGTGGGACAAGGCATCGGGCCGCGGCTTGTCGCCCGAGCAGTACCTGGCCAAGCGCATGCCGCTGCTAGATCAGTTCCTGAAGCACGGCCTGCATTCCGACTGGGAGACGCGCATCTATGGCGTCAGCGCCCAGGGCGGCGACTACGACGACGACAACACGAAGCTGGCGGACGCGGAGCGCCTGCGGGATATCGACGTGCCGTCGGAGCGAATTTCGGTGGTCTATGCTGGTGGCAAGTCCAACGACCTCACCGAACCCCTGCAGTGGCTGCTGACGTAGCGCTTTCCCCGTGATCATCAAAGTTCATCAAGCGCTGCACGGGTATTCGGACGGACATCGCCAACTCGCCTGCTCGGCCAGGCTCTCCCCGCAGGATGCCAAGCTGGTCCTCGTGATGAGCGACGTGTCGGGATCGGGGGTGGCGTCCGAAGGCAGCAGCTACCTGACCGGCTACCCCCTCTCGGAAAGCGGTATGTACGCGCTGGCCAGGACCTGGTCGGCGCCAGAAATGCCGCGACCGGGATGCGTCTGGACCCACACGCTGTTCATCGACTTCCCGGACTTGGCTGCAATCGGCGCTCCGTCTCGGCTGGCCAAACTCTTCGCCAGGCCGGACTCACCGTCCTGGTCCTCCTATGGCACGCCCGGGACTCTCGACATGCTGGCCGGCGACGGGCCCGAGCCGCGCATGACGATGCTGGAGGAAGACTGGGTGGCCGGCGTGCTGAGCGGGCTTTACGAGTCCGCCAGCAGCCGCGTGGTTGCCAAACGGGATCCGAGTGTGCCGGTGGACGCACTGACGCTGCGGATCTGGGACCAGCAGTGGCCGCGGCTGCGTCGCTCGTTCAGGTTCTGCACGTTCACGACCAAGGACCGCTCCACCTCGGCCGCCTCATTCGATCTTCAGATCCTGCCCGGCCCCGATGTGTCGAGCCGCGCGCGCCTACCGAACACGCGCGAGGTGTCGCCGATGTCCTTCCAGAGCCAGCCCGATTGGCTGATGACTCTCATGGACGATGTGCGGCAGCCCAACTACGGCGGGCTGCGGGACACGCTGAAGCGCCTCGGTGCCGACATCCTGGGCGGCCGCGAGGCCATGCCAGTCTTTTGCGCCTTCCACCGCCTCACGAGCGGCCCGGTGTCGCCGAACAAGCTTCATGAAGCGATCGAGATGGTCGACGAGCCCGGTCCGCTTTCGACCTCGGACCTGGCACGCGCGCAGGTCGCTGACTACGTGCTGAGCAACGTCGAGGATGCCGACACGAGGGCGTTGGACTTTCTCTGGGACCAGTGGCACTACATTGAGCCGTCGCGCCTCCAGCAGCGCCTGCCGGACGTGGCTGCACCGCTCTGGCGGGCATCGCAGCGACGTCTGCTGGCGGCTTTGCGCAACCCCGCCGACGACGCGGCCGGCTGGGCGGCGCAGATGCTCAAGGCCGTTCCCACCGAAGATCTGCTGGCGGACTGGCCCGAGCGCGACGTGCCGCTCCGAGAGTTGCTGCAGGCGCGGCCCGACCTGGTGGAGGTGCCTGCCTTCTGGGCAGTGGTCGACGTCCGCTCCGCCCATGACCTCAACGGCCTGCCCATGACGAACACGGCCGCCGTCGCGCTGGTTCATGGCATGGAACGCGAGCCAGGTATGCGCGCTGCGGTGCAGGCGCTGGGGCGGGTGCACGTTCTCAAGATCGTGCAGCTCCTGACCGGTCTGAAGGACTCCGACGGCAGAGAACTGCGCTGGGTTCGGTACTGCGTCGACGATGCCTCGGCGGTTGCTGAGTTTATGAGCCAGGTGCAGGCACCGGCGCAGGCGCTGCTCATGGAGTTCGCGCGCACGGTGTCGCCCGATTCAGTGCCCAACCAGTATGGGGACGATCCTTGGTACACCGCGCTGTTGAAGCTCAGAAATGCCAAGGGGTCTTTGCCGCATCGGCTGGCCGCCTACGCCTTCGCTCGCGCACTGGGCCGCAGCTCTAGGAACATCGGCGAGTTGCTGCAGATGACCTTCGAGCAGCTGCATGCGGCCGTGTCCAACTCGGCGCTGGCTGACGACGACTGGCGGCTGATCGAGCCGCGGCTGTCGTGGGTGTCCGACGACAAGCGGTGGAACCGCGCAGGTCGGCTGAGGAACGCGGTCGCCAGCGTCTACCTGGACCGACACCTGTGGCCGCGTGGGTTCGCTTGGATGGCTTCGGACAACAGCGTGTTCGTGGCGTTGATGGAAGAGACGGCGGAACGCTGGGGCGGCAAACGTTTCCTGAAGACTGTTGAAGAGTCGCTGGAACAAGAGACCGACGCCGTCTGGCGGGCCAGGCGCGAGCTGATCCACTGGTTCCTTAAGCGCAAGTAGTCGCAAGATGGATGGCTCCATTCCGCAAGCTGCGTTCAGCTCGGCCACCGCCAGATCCAAGGTTTGAATTCCGGCCTTGCCGCTGGAAGTCCCGAGTCTGCGATCAGCCTTGCAACGTCGTCCACGGACAGCTCCACTTTTCGCTTGAGGGTCAAGCGGGGTTGTGGCTTCGCTTGCAACCATGATGGCCACCGCGCCTCGTCTTGGATCCACGCGATTTCAAACTGTTCTGTCCACACGCGCTCACGAGTGGGCGTCAATGTGAGAACGCCGGCAACCGACCCTGATAGCTGGCACAGCGGACCATGCAGCAACTGTTCCATGAGACGTGACAGTGCCGCCTGCTCCCCGCCAAGCGTGCCGGGCATGCTTTCATCCAACGTGATGACGCACCAGTACCCTCGCTCTGTTGGGCGATGCGAGAGCTCGGGAATGGCCGCCCAGTACGCCGTCCCTGACCCGCCCTGACGGGTTTCGATTGCGATGGGTGACCAGCCGACTGCTGACAGCCGCTCCGCGTCAAGGCGCGTATCCGAACTGTCGTGCCACCGTGTCCAGCTACCGGTGTGGCTGTCGAAGACTTCCAGTTCGTCCAACGGCACGCCCCCAACGTGGAAGCCGTTGAGGTCCTCGTCGATGCCGCCCACCTTCCAGATCAGCTCAGCATTGCCGTCCAGGTGGTCGTCTTCGGCAAAGGTCCATTCATGGAGGCGATCCCGAACAACGGTGCGAAGCATGCGCATCAACACCATTGGGTGCTCTGAAGCACGCGTCCGCCAATCGCGCATGGCGACGTCGAGCGTCCGCCACAACGAGAGCCGAAAGATTCCTTGATGAGGGGCGCGAGTTCGATCCGCTTCGAGCAGTTCGACATGCGGATATCGATCACCCGTGTCCCAGCGCGCAGGCCGCAGGAACGGCTGTCGCCGAATGGTTCGTACGCCAGCCAGTGCGTCGACCCGGTAGAAAAATCGATCGGGCAGCTCAGGATCAGGCGTGCGATGCACCTTGTGCGCTACTCCTGCCGCGGTTCAGGAGTGCCGGGTGCGATAGGCATCACGCCCCTATTCAGCACCGTACCGGTCCGAGGCCTGGAGATCGCAAGCGGCTTTGGGGGGCCTGCGATGAGACCGGTCGCGCCTTTTGGTTCAGTCGCCGCAAGATCCCTCGCCTGGTCACGTGTCAGACCCCGTTCGAAGATGCGCTGCGCCTTCTCTGCCAGGTGGTTGGGGACGGCAACAAACTTGCCAGGGGCGACTCGAACTCGCTTCATGCTTTAGGCCTCCGCAGCCAGGTACTTTGCCATGTTCGCGTCAAACAAGAACGCGCAAGGCTTGGGGGGGCGGATCGTCCCAGCCCGCAGCGGCGTGCTTGGAGTCGTTCCGGCTCGGCACGCTGACCGACCCCGCGCCGATTTCGGTGCAAAAACTGGGGTTAAGGGATCAGCACTCCTTGGAGAATCAACGACTTACGTAGAGGGGCCAAAAGAGCCCACGTCGATTTGCGTGCAGAAACTGGGGTTAAGCGATATGTCGTGGACGGCATTGCGAGCGGTTGCTGCCAAGCCTGTGATCAGGCCGACCGCCGCCCGGGTGGTCTGGTCTGCTCGACTGCCAGTGATGGCCAGGCTGATGGCGCTGCACTCGACACAGAGGCTGTCAGCGACCGCCAGAATTTCGCCATCCGGGCGTTCCAGGGCGATCGTCACGCGGAGGAGATCTACCAGCCGATCGACTTCCTCCAGCCGGCAGGCCAGCTGCCGTTGCCACGGTTTCGCGCGCGAAAGCCCCTTCTTCAGCAGTCGGACCAAGTCGGCCAAGTCGCCGATCGTCTTGGTGATGATCACCAGTTGTGGGGAATCAGAGGGCGGCACCGTTTCAGAAGTGGCGCTCGTCCCGGTGAAGGTCTCGTCCATCGCGTCAACCCGGGGTGACCTTGTGTTTGGACTTACCTGGCCCGCCAGGCGGGTTGATGCGCTCCAGCACGCCCTTCACCAGGTCTGCCTGCGACTGTGCAGCGGCGTTCGCAGCGGCGAGAAGGAGTTCCAGCTCGCTGTTGCGCTGCTCCAGCGCCGCAGCACGAAGCTGGAGGGCTTCGTACTGGTGGCCAGCCTGTTGAGCTTGGCTGCGCAAATCCTCGACCAACTGATTCTGAACGGCCAGACGCTCGGCTGACGTCTTAAGTTCTCTCAGCTGCTCGTCCAACTGGCGACGTTCCGCGCGCGCTGCCGTGAGCAAGGCCAAAGCGTCGACCTTTTCCTGGAGTGCGGCCCGGAGTTCACTTTGCTTGGCTGCCAAGGTCTCCGTGGCCGTCGCCAGCTCGCGCTGCAGGTACTGCAACTGCTGTTCGTGTTGGCGGGCTTCCCTGTCCCGCTGCTCCCTGGAGGCGGTGCGGAAGTGCTCAAGCGCTTCGCGGGCGTGTGTGTGCTTCTCCTCCAGCGATGCCACCTGGTCCAAGGCCGCTTGTAGTTGCGCCTGTAGGCCGTCGGCCCTGGCGGCCAGCTGGGCGGTAGTTTGGGCGTTCTCGAGCTTGAGGGCGGCCAGTTCGGCTTCTATCTTCTGCCGAGAAGACTTCTCATTGGCGAGTTCGGGTAGCAATCGCTCGGCTTCGGCGCGGGACCCGCGTGCCTCGCCCTGGGCCTTGGACACCAACTCATTGAGGCGCTGGACTTCCTCGGTATGGCCAGCCCGGAGGCCATCGAAACGCTCCTGCGCCTCCAACTCCAGTCGTGCTGCCAGGTTCATCACCAAGGCCTGCAACTCCTCGCTGACCGAGCGCTCGGGTGTTGCGACGCCGCCCTCGTCAGCTTCGATTTCCTTGAGGTAGGAAGAGATCGTCGCCTTGGACCCCGTGTTGCCCAGTTCGATTCGGATGCCGTCGATGGACGGGTGCTTGCCGGCTCTGATTAAGGCCAGCCGCGCCCTCTGCACTTGCCCCTTCGTGATTCCGGGTCTCGCCATGTCTGCCACCAATTTCGTACGTGTTACGTAACACGGATGGTACGTAATACGAAACGCGCGTCAAGGGTGCCGAACTAGCGGTTTTCTGACAATGCTTAATATCGGATTACTCCGTCTGAGGCTGGCCCAAGCGCTTCGGAGCCGTCCGGCGGCGCACAAAACCCCGGAAATCAGCCTGGTTGGCCCATAACGAGCCGATCGGAAAAATCAGGGGGGTGGCCGCCTGCGCCGAACCCTCGGGCGTCGGCGCTTGATCCGCGTCGGCCGGAATCGCTCCACGACCACGGGACGGCCGGCTGCAACGACCTCTGGCCACCAGGTGGGCGCGCTGGCCGCCTTGCCGCCGTCGGTCACAACGACGTACGTGGTACCAGGAAAAAACGCCAGCACCGGCGCCACATGGCTGGCCTCGAACTCGTGGGCCACCGGCTTGCCGAAGAAGGTGCTCTGGTAGGACCGCCTGCCATACAGGCGCTGGCACTGTCGCGTTAAGGCCGGCGAGGAGAATGCCGCGACAGTGCCAGATTGAAGCTTCATTCTCTGCCGAATCGTGGTGGCACCCGTGGCCGATGAGGCGAAGCGTGATGGGCCCAAATGAAGGTTGGCTGCGTGCCACTATCGACTGGCTTGGGACAGTTGCCGTCCCCCGCGCCGGTGAAGCCACCAGAAGGACTGCAGATCTTTTCCCCTGAGACGCTGAACAGCGGGTTGAGTCTGTCGCAGCATGGAGCGATGAAGAAGAAGGCTGGCTTGCCTTGATAGGTAATTCGCCAGATTTCGATGGGCACCTCTGCCGGAGGCCGGGCTTCGAACTCACTCATCTTTACGACAAGCCATCGAGGCACTTCGACGGGAGGCTTGGCTGGCTGCGCAGGGCCGGCCCAAGCCACGAGGAATCCAGAAGCAAGCAGGCTTGAGCTAAGAACGCGCTGATAGTTGCTCATGCGGGCCTCACGAATGGCATTTGTCTGACGCGTAGGCGGATCTGAACTCAACGGCCGAGGGGACAAGATGTCCATCGCGTTCTCCTTGATTGGCCACCCGCACATGGGTGACTCGACAAGGACTACGCAATCGGCGGGACGCGTCCGCCACCCTCCAGTCTTGGGGACGCAAGACGATTGCCGTGGTCCAATCTAAACGGACACCTCGATAGGGACTTTTCCCAGACGAGGACGGAACGCAGATGACAAAGAAGAGAACGAGGCGCGCGTTCGATACGGCCTCCAAGCTCTAGGTCGTGCAGATGATCCGTGACCAAGGGCTGAGCGTAGGCCAGGTGTGCCGCGACATGGATCTTGTCGAGAGCGCGGTCGCAGATGGATTGAGCGGTTCGACGACGAGGAGGCAACTGGCCGCCCGCGGATTGGCAAGCCTGTTGGCGCCAGCGCCGAACTAAGCACATGCGACGTCGATGCCGACAGTCCGACGAGCCACATGCGTTGCCACCGGGCCGCAATCCGATTGGACGCTCAGGCTGGTTGCCTGGCGCAGTCAAACCGCGGCGCGCTGGCTCAGTTCGGGGTTGGCAGCAACACTACGGCATGAAGTACCGGCTGACCAAGCGGGAAAATTCTCGTTGTTGCACCGATTCGATAAGAACGACCCCACTGGCGGCACCCGGGTGGGCAACCTCGTCTTCAGCCCGGACGGCGGCCTGTTGGCACTGACGTCGGCTACGCCGGCAACGGCGTCGGGGCGCCATACCGCCTCAACCCGCCGTCGGCCTGACCCGCTGACATAATCGTTCGGATGAGTGCTGCCGTAGCCGCCACACCGTGTTTCCGCCTGCTGGGCGGTAAGGATCAAGGATGACGTCCGGCATCACGCTCTTGATCGCTTCAGCCAACCAGGGCGTCGAAGGCGCGGTCGACCGACTCTATGAATTGCTCTATGCTGAGCTTAGGCAGATTGCACACGCCAAGCTGCGCGGTGGCCAGGGCCCCACGCTGCTGGACACCACATCGTTGGTCCACGAGTCCTACCTGCGCCTGGTGAGGCTGGAGCACTTGCGGGTCGAAGACAGATCGCACTTCCTGGCTTATGCCGCACGCGTGATGCGCTCGGTGGTGGTCGACCTGGTGCGCGAAAGCCGCGCCGAGCGGCGGGGCGGGGACCAGCTGATGGTCACTTTCGACACCCAGGCCGCGGACGCCCACCCCGCCACCAGCGACGAGGTTCTTCTCGTGCACGAGGCGCTGGGTGATCTGGCGGCCATCGACGAGCGCCTGGTGCGCGTGGTGGAGATGCGCTACTTCGTCGGGTTGGAAATGGACGAGATTGCCGTGGCTTTGGGGGTCGGAAAGCGCACCGTCGAGCGTGACTGGGAAAGGGCGCGCAGTTTCCTCTACGCGAACTTGCGTCGCGGCTGATGGCGGATCGCAGGCGCCCAGTGCGTATACCTGTATGCCTGCATGACCGCCACCAACCCACCCATGCCCCTGGCCCGCGAAGACTGGTCCATCCTGCTGCGCCATCTGGACGAGGCGCTGGAGTTGCCACCAGCACAGCGTGCAACCTGGTGGGCGGCCCTGGCGCCTTCGCTGGGACCGCTGGCGCCAGCACTGCGCCAACTGCTCGACGAACGCGGCGCCATCGAGACCAGCGATTTCCTGGCGGCCCTCCCACCGCTGCCCGCAGGCGCTGGTGCGCCCGGCCGCGGCCTTGCAATGGGCCGTCGCATCGGCCCCTATGCGCTGTTGCGCGAGCTGGGGCAGGGCGGCATGGCCAGTGTGTGGCTCGCCGAGCGAGCGGACGCCGCGCACCAGCGCGAAGTGGCGTTGAAGCTGCCGTGGTTGGGGCCGAAAGCAGGCAACATTGTCGAGCGTTTCGCCCGCGAACGGGAGATCCTCTCCACGCTGACACACCCGCACATTGCCTCGGTGCTCGACGCCGGCATCGACGGTGACCAGCCCTGGCTCGCGCTGGAGTATGTGCAAGGCGAGCCCATCACCAACCACGCGGCCCGGCACTCGCTGAGCATCGCAGCGAGGCTGCGGCTGTTCCTGCAGGTGCTGCAGGCGGTGCAGCATGCTCATGCCCAGCTGGTGGTTCACCGCGACCTCAAGCCCGCCAACGTGCTGGTCGATGAGCGTGGCCAGGTCAAGCTGCTGGATTTCGGCGTCGCCAAGCTGCTGGCCGGGGACGGCGCCGCGCACGCCACCGAGCTGACGCAGCTCGGTGGCCGGGCCATGACGCCGCAGTACGCCTCCCCGGAGCAGGTGGCCGGCCATCCGCTGGGAACCGCCAGCGACGTGTACTCGCTGGGCGTGCTGCTGTACGAGCTGGTGACCGGCCGGCTGCCCTATGTGCTGAGCCGGGCCACGCCGGCAGCGCTGGAAGAGGCCATCCTGGACGCACAGCTGCGCCTGCCCAGCAGCCTGGTGGCCGACAAGTCCATGTCCCGTGCGCTTCGCGGGGACATCGACACCATCGTGATGAAGGCGCTTGCCCGCGAGCCCGCGCGGCGCTACGCCTCGGCCGAAGCCTTTGCGCTGGACATCCTGCGCCACCTGGACTCTCAACCCATCGAGGCCCGGCCTCATGACTGGCGCTACCGCGCGGCCAAGCTGCTGGCGCGCCATCGGCTGGCCATCGCGGCCGGCACCGCCGTCGCGGCGGCCGTGCTGGTCGGGCTGGGCATTGCGCTGTGGCAAGCCCGGGTGGCGCAACGCGAGACCTACCGGGCCGAGGCGGTGCAAAAGTTCCTGGCAGCCACGCTGAGCCTGAACGACCCGGACCAGGCCAATGGCAGGGAGCTGAGCGCCCGCGAGCTGCTGGACCAGAGCGCGCAGCAGATCGACACCCAGTTCGCCACCGATGCCGTGGTGCGCGCGCAGCTGCACCACAGCGTGGGGGCCATCTACGTGGCGCTGGGCGCCATCGCGCAGGCCCGGCCGCACATCGAGCAGGCCGTGGCGCTGTACGAGGCGAACGGTGAGTTCGGCACGCGGCGCCATGCCGAAGCCTTGTTCACCCGCATGGAGGTGTTCGACGAGTTGTCGGATTTCGACGCGGCGCGCGAGGCCGCCGAACGCACCCAGGCGGTGGCCGAGCGGGCCTTCGGGGCCGACAACGAATGGGCGGCGCGGCTGCTCGCCAGCCGCGCCTGGTACGACATGCACCAGGGCCGCTTCGAGAGCGCACGCAACTTGGCGCGGCAGGCGCTCGCGCGCCAGGCGCAGCGCACCGGCGTGCATTCGCGCGACTACGCGCGCGTGGCCACCGTCGCCGCCCACGTCTACATGGAGACCGGCGACGTGCGCCAGGCGGCCGACGTGTTCCAGCAGCTCCAGCAGGCTGGAGAGCACATCGAGGGCTACGCGGCCGGCGACCGGCTGATGGACCGCTACAACCTCGCGCGGGCCCGTTTCATCCTGTCCGACTACGCGGCCATCGAGCCTGAATTGCGCGCGCTGTCGCCGGCCATGGACAAGCACTTCGGCCG
>Ga0194137_10000561_pt1 | contig 24189 bp, 21 predicted proteins | sample TARM_MetaG_T3_14_FD_134025 | JGI IMG/M metagenome (GOLD analysis project Ga0194137, IMG submission 134025) | Freshwater microbial communities from Pennsylvania, USA, analyzing microbe dynamics in response to fracking - TARM_MetaG_T3_14 (version 2) | ecosystem: Environmental > Aquatic >... | reverse complement strand
GTTTCTGCACCTCGTAATTCCTCTAAAACTTGACGTGTAACAGGATTATTTGAATTTGCTGTTGTTCCTACTAGATCTTCCGTTACTTGTCGGGAAACAGGGTTATTTTGGCTTTGGGAAGCTCTAAGCTCTTCTGTTACTTGACGATTAATAGGTGAATTTTGATTCGTTCCCTGTATACTATCTGCATTTACATTTCTTACTTCTCGATTTAAGTGTTGGTTATCAGCTGTTGGTTGAGAATCATTAATATTTCTGTACTCTCGATCTAGCTGCTGTTTCTCACTCATTGGTTGAGAATCATTAATATTTCTAAACTCACGATCTAATTGTTGTCTGCTTGTGTCTGAATCGGGTTCATTAATAGTTCTTACTTCTCGATTAATTTGTTGCTTATCATTCAATGATTCAGAATCACTAATATCTTTTAATTCTCGATCTTGCTGTTGTTTACCATTTAACGGTTGAGAATCATTGATATTTTTTGTTTCTCTATTAAGTTGTTGTGTCGCTGCTTCTGGATCTCCATTAATAGATTTATTAGTACTTTGATTGATTTCTTGTTCCATGCTTTCAGGTTTAGTACTGGTAGAAGCAGAATCGTTAAAGTCATTGCTTCTTTCAACTTTTCCGTTGTTATCTACTTCACCGTTATTAATTGAATTAGTTTTGTCTTTACCATCAAATTTCTTACTGTTAGTTGCCGCTTTTTCAGTACCTTGTGCATATCCATCTTTTAGGCTGTCTGAATAACCTTTAACTCCTGCACCTGCGGCAGCTATTGGAGCGGAAACTGAATCTTTCATCATGCCTTTAATGCCACGATTTTTCATGTAGCCTGCTGTTTGTCCTAAGTTACTTACTGCACCTTTTACCTTATCGTTGATAGAGAGATTATCTTCGTCACTATCACCATTGCTTCTTCCAGACTTGCGAGATTTAGCGGTATTTTTCATGTTTCTACCTGCACTTGCTAAACCTTTTCCTAGAGCGAACGCTCCTGCAAGTTGTCCGTAACCTTCTTTCAACCCTACATCTACCCCAAAGTACCGCATAATGGTAGAAGATCCTTTGATTAAAATAAACGTTGCGGAAACAATGGCTATGATATAAATAAAAATATTCGGCTGCTGCGTACTTAGATAACCTAAGAAAATCGTATAGAATCGCAAGCTAAGTCCTGTAAAAGCAATCAGGAGATAGGCGTTCATTAAATCGTTCACTACCATTTTAGTACGTTGTCCACTTTCTAAGTCGGTTGCAAAAATAAATAACCCGACTACCCTCTTTACTCCAATTTCGATAATAGTAGAGATAAAGGTAAAGATTGCAAAAATATAAGCAATTCCTAAAGCCAACAATCCGACTAGAATAGGCATGAACTTCACTGAAAAGCGGAAGTAGCCCGGATCAAAGCCGCTACTAAAGAAGGAAAGGAAATTTCCGTCCATTTCTACTGCTGTATACTGATTATTTTCATCTACTGCTAATTGATACTTCAAAGGCTCTAAATTTGAGTTGTCAGTTTCTTCTATTGCGTCTGCTGTAAGCACTTCGTTCATGTTTACATCTTGAAAAGTACCTTTAGTAAGCGTGTTCTTTGTTTGAACACCGTCTTCATCTGCGCCATTCGCAATTACCCCAAAGCCAACATCTGATCGAGCGGTATACAGTAAATCGGCTGTATTATCTTTGATTAGCCCCCAAGAAAGAGATTCGACTTCTCCCTCACTACTTAATTGTGTACCGTTATAAAAGTCTATTGCCATATCTTGCATAGTGTTCATTAGAGAGGGCAAACCGACAATTAGAATACCAGACACAACAACATTTACTGCTACGTTCTTAAATTTAGGCGGCTCTTTAGCAACAATCGTTTTAATACCTAAAATGACGATTGTTAGAATCATTAATGCTAGCACTAGATCATTTATGACTGCGGTTGCTAATGAACTAATACCTGCACTTTCTAAGAAGCTTTTTAAGTCTAGTGCTTGTGGTACTAATCCTTCTAAAATTCCGACTAAGAAGAATAACCCTTTGGTGATTCCCCACCCGACCATGTGACCGATAACTGGTAATATATCGGCTTTTTGTAGCCAATCAGAATGAGTTTTTAGAAATTCAACTGTTCCGTCTGGAATATCGTCACCCCACCACGCTAATACTGTTTCAGGTAATATGAACACTGCTAATACAACTGTCATACTTAGAAGAATGATACTTATGCTTCGTTTATTTAGTCTTTTATTTTTCAATGCTTGACCTTCCTTTCAAAAAAGAGAAGGTACTAAGCACCTTCTCCCATTTCTGCTAATTGATTCAATTTATCTTTTACCAGACTATCATCAACTTTTTCTGCTACGGATCTGATTAGTTCATAGTTTAATGGAGTGTTATCTCGAACGTGATTACGGATATTTATTTTTAACATATTATAAATACCTTCTTCTGATTCATTTCGAGCTAACAATCTTTTGATTTCTTTAATTAGATCTTTTTCTGATAGTTTAGGATTTTCGATTTTTTTCTTCTTTTTCTTCACTACTCTTTGGTTCGCTTTGATATATTTTTCTTTAGCTTCCCGATTGTAAATAAACTCTGAAAAATCAACATTTAAGCTACTTAATATTAAATCGCTATGTTCTGACTTAATATCAATATCATTTAGGGCTTTTGAAGTGTCAATCCAATTTGATAGGAAAGCATAACGATAAGGCATATTCGTTTCTCTCGTATTAAAGATTGGATATGGTCTTACTTTCCTTCTGTTTTTATCCTGTCTATGAAGTGACCGTATAACAAGGGTTTCTCCTTCAATAAGCTGCGACAAACGATCAAACGTTATAATCCGCTCTTGATCCGCACTCTTACTCAAAGAGTTATCCATTTCCATATGCTTTTCACTGGAAGATTGGTTTATTAGAGTTTTATGACCTGCTTTCTTTGATATTTCTTCTATGGTGTCCATGTTGGTAGACATAATATAAATATGGTTTTGGCAGTTTTCTTTTATTGTTTCTGAACCTTCTCCATATTTTCGTTTAATTTGTGAGTAGGATTGAACAACAAGGTTGAAGATAATATTTCTACCTAAACAAACAGTCATAACTTGATCCATATCGTCAATCGGTGGCATATTCCCAAATTCGTCTAAAATGAATTGAACTCTCGTAAAACATTTATTCCCTTTGGTTTCTGCACAGTTTGAAGCTAATTCTGTATAGAGCTGTTTTGTAAAAATAGAAGCTAATGTATGATTAGAAGAATCATAGTCTGGAATAATCATGAATACCGCTGTCGGCTTGTCGGAGTATTTCATTCTTAAATCCATATTTACTTCTGGGAACGTATTAACCAAACGCTTCACCTTTACCTCACGTCTTAATTCAGCTAAATGTTCTTTTCCTTCTTTTTTCTGATAAATGGTCTTGCCATTTTTGTCTTTTAATTCTTCAAATTCAAGCTGATAAATTAATTTACTACTTTTTCCCGTTTCAGGATCAGTGTATTTAATTAAAACTAAATCTCCTGATTCTAAGTCAACGTTGAAATTAAGATCAAATACCCCTTCTGCTTTGACTTTTACTTTATGGCTACCAATCAACGTTTTTTCCTGATTATTTTTGTGGAAATTAATTTCAATACGTTTATTCATGTATGAGTTATCTAATTGAGCAAATAGACTTTTCGGAAAACCTATTTGTTTAAGGTCTATAGAGTTTTTGGAAGTCATTTTGGCAAATAATGGATCAACAAAAGGCTGTAAGCCTTGATTGGCAGTTGATAGAATAGAACCTCTTGTCTTTTCCCCTGCAAAACTCGTTGAACCGTATCTCTTCTTAGCAACATGACCTTGTGGTAGATTCGTAAAGAACTCGTCTAAAGCATTTTTTTCATTTATATCCATTGGATCTTCTTTATAATAAAGCGTTCCTAATTCATTCAACATTTCTGCTACGTTGTACATAGTAATTTTTTCAGGACAATCATTATCTACACAGTACTCTACAAGCGCTAATATAATAGCTGTCACCGCATTTTGAGCGCCATCATTGAAAAAGGCGTTCTCTCCTGCGTTGGGATCATTGTAGAGTGTAAATGCGATAGAATTTGCTAATTTACCTGCGCCTTGCTCGTCACCTCGAAGCCACGCTTCTTTTACAAGCTGCAACGGATTATAACTCATGGATTGCAAAGGATCTTGTAAGTTCAATACTTGTACGTCATACCCTCTTTTTTCCAAAGTGTCTTTTGCACCTGCATAAAGCTCACCTTTTGGATCATTCAATACCATACTGGACTGCTCTTCCGCCCTGCTCAATATATCAATCATAGGCGTAATAACAATTTCACCTTTACCTGATCTCGAAACCCCTAAGATACAAGAGTTTACTGTATCAGTGTCAATGTAGTAGTTATCTTTATAATGGCTTACCGGCACGCCACCAATACCCTTAAACTTTTTACCCTTTTCGGGAATTTCTGTATATTGCTGTTGAATTTCCTCTATCGTGGTAAAACGTGAATCCCCTTTTTGACCGTATGCAATTTCACCTTCACTTTTATAGTTGAATTTTGAATACATGATTAAACCAATAACTGAACCTGCACCGATAAGCAGCATGTAGGTTGGTAAGGAGAAAGCAGGACTTAAAATATTTTCTAGTTTGAAAGAATTTCCCCAATCCAACTTTAGATAATCAAGTAAGGAAGGCGTTTCTACTTGAATCGCATTAAACTCTCCAATCAATACTTGATAACTGGCAGCAACCCAATTTATAAGCACTAAAAAGAAAAGCACTGCTGCTACAGATAACAACAATGCTTTATTATTAAGCTTTTTAGAGGGTTTTTCAGGTAAATCTTCACCGTCAACATCATAAGCATAGGCATGTGACAGGTATTTTTTCTTCTTTAATTTGTTAATCAGCACCTCTTATACACCTTCTTCATTAATGAAACTTTGTTTCCTAAATGCAAAAAAAATTAAATTGTCATATTTTTATATTGTGGCACTTCAAAGTCAGGGAAATAAACCATTTTCATTTCCACTTGCTCTGCTACTTCTTCTGTAGAAAGAGTTGTATCTTCTACAGGAGATTCTTTTGATTCTTGTGGTAAATTTTCGTGTGTCTGATTATGATACTTTTTTGATCGAGCAAGAGCTTTTTCTTTTGTTTCTAGCAATTTGTAGTCGGTAATTCTCACCATATTTCTAGTGATAATTTTTGAAAAGCTATCTTTATTATCAGGGTTTACAGGAATGAGTTGATTGTCTTTAATGCCTTCCTGCCAACTCGTAATACGACCTTGTACTCTTACTAATAGATTTTCGACTAATTCTTTATTTAGCTTTTCAAAACTATTGCTATGTTTTCCGTCTTCATTCTTACTGCTACTAATCACACAAGGAATGACTTCATAATCGGTAACGTACTCCCCCTCTCTTTTATACCGATTCGCTACATTTAGTGTGAAAAAGATACTTGTAAACTTGTCGTATGGTTTCACCATAATGTTAAAAGCAAAGCCTGTTAAATCAACTACATTATCCTGTATCATTCCTTTTCTCCTTTGGCGAGTAATTTATTCGCTAAATCTTTTTGATCCAACTGGTATAAAGATAAGGCAATATCATTTTTTCTTTCATCAGATAGCTTCCCTTTTGCTTCGTCAGAAAGGGCTTGATAAATTTCTGATACTTTTTTATCATCTTTAGATAAAATAGCTTCATCTAATTTTCCAAAACCTGATTCATTTACTTTGTTGAAGGTAACTAAATAAGCTAAATCTTTATTTTTGTACAGTGTTTCTTCGATTTTATCTAAACTTTCTTGTTCCTTATACAGTGACATAGCCTTTTCATAATTTTTTTCTGCTAATAGGCTATCTAGGGAAGGTTTATTTTCTTCTGTATCAGGTTGTTCATTTGCGGCTAGTTTTTCTTCCAACGCTTCAATCGTTTGTGCTAACCGTTCGTATTCAGAAATTTCTTCTTGCGCTTGTGCATGTGCTTCTGGTTCTTTATTGAGTACTGTAGTTGCCAACGCACCGCCACCTAACGCTAATAAAACTACTGCACTAGCGGTAAAGTACTTTTTTAGGATATTAGGTTTCATAGTAGCGTTCAATTTGTTTTGTTGTGGTTCTGCTACTTCCTTTGGAACGGAAATACTTTGAAGCGTTTCTGCAATTCTTGTGTCATATTGGTTAAAGCGTTTTTCTAGCAAGGCTGCAATTTTAGATTCTTCGTCTTCTACTTTTTTATTTTTACTAAATTCTAGCTGCTGTAATTGTACTTCGATTCGTTGACGTTCCAATGCTAAAGCTTCTTCTTTTCGAGCTTCTTCTCTTTGCTCTGCTTCCAGTTTGCGTTTTTCTTCAATTTCATTCTTCCAAGCAGGAATACGAGCTTCAATCTCTTGTTTTAGTTCTTCAATAGCTTGTTGTGTTTGTTCCCATGTATCGTCTACTGCATTATCAAGCTCTGCTTCAAAACTTCTAATAGATTTACGTTTTGCTTCGATCATAGAATTAATGGAATTGTATTTAAGTTCCACTACTTTTTCGTCAACCATTTGTTCTTTTTGATTACTTAAATTCCGTTGCATATTATCCTTATAGACACTCAAACGAGCTTCTTTCTTAGTATCTAATTCCTGTACAAGTTGGTTCATTTCAAGTTCTTGTTGACGAATAAAATCTTCCAAAGCTCTTTCCTGCTCTAGTTTGAATTTCGCTAATTTTTGATTGTATTCATCTTCTTGTCCGGTTAAATAAGCAGCATACTCATTTTCAGTTTCTACTCTTACTGATTCAATTTGTTCACTTAGTTCTTTCTTTGCTTCTTCCTGATAATCAAAAGTCATAACTTGTTCGTAAATTTGAGCAAGTCCATTTTGTGTTTTATCTTTAATTGTTTGAACGGACACGTTAAAGTAGTCTTTAATCAACATAAATTTTGATTCTTCTAGCGAGTTTAGAGCGTAATTCAATTTCAAATTATCAAGTTCGGTTAAAGCTGTATCAGAAGAAAGAGCATTTAATCCTAAAAACTTCACCAAGTGTTCTTTTTCTAGGCGGCTGTTCTGTCTTTGGATCGTATTTTCAACTGCCGACATATCAAGGTACTTGTCATATTCAGGAAAATATACTTCCTTCGAGTTAGATTGATACTTTGGTTCGTTGATTTCCTCTTCTGATTCAACGTCCTCTCCATAACCTTCTAAATGAGATTCTGTTTCGTTAAATGGATCGTATTCTTCCTCTTCATCTGCAAAAGGATCATATTCTTCTGCTTCAAAATCTTCTGCAACAGTTTCTTCCTCTTCTGCTTCATAGCTTCCGTCTATTTCTTCTTCATTGCTGTAAGTAACTTCTTCTACTCCTAAATCAGCAAAATCATGTTCTTCTTCTTCGTGAATAGAATCAAGTTCAGCAAAATCATTCCCAAAATCTTCCGTTTCAACTTCTACTTTATCTGCCTTCTTAGCTGCTTTCTTTCCAAAGAGAGAGATTCCCTTCTTTGGCACTTCAAAAGTGGCTGCAAATGGTTTTTCTTCTTCACTTTTAGCAGGTTTTGCTTTTTTAGGTTTTAATAAACCAATACCTTTTTTCTTTGGTTCAGGACTATTTGCTACAGGTGAAAACTCTTCTGCTTCAATCTGTTCTTCCAAACCGTTCAGGAGCTTGTTAATGAATGACTTTTCCAACCCTTCTTCACTTAACAGTTCTTCTTGTAACATTTCAATCAAATCTGGAGAAGTATCTTCTGGATCAATAAAGCTCTTATTAAATTCATAAGTATTATCAGAATCATAATCTACTACACTAATAATAAGACTGATACGTTCAGTTGTTTTTTCGTGTAATTGTTTTATGAAAGAATCTGCTTCCCTTAAAGAGTATTCCTTCCCTTTTTTTAATCCTTTAATGGATCTTTCTAATCTTTTGTTATAGTTGTCTAACTTTATCTTGTACATTTTTTTACTCCTTCCGTTTTAAGGAATTATAAAAGGGAGATTCTATTTTAGTAGATTCTCCCTTCTTTATTTTTCTTCTGTTTTTATTAAAAGCCACTTACATCTTGAATTGTCGTTCCCAAAGTAGCTGCTCCCCACACTAAAAACGCTCCTACACCAATGTAAAGCAACCATTTTTTTGCGGTACGAGAAGGTCCTTCACCAAAAATGAACATTACCCCTGTAATTACGATACACAGAACCACAACGGACATTGTAATTCCTTGAATGTTTGAAGTAAGATCCATTAGCGTTTCTTGTACGTTAGAGAAAATATCGTTGAATACCAAGTTATTTGAGATTGTTTGCATGAAGTTGTTCATAATTAAATTCCTTCTTTCTTTTGCTGTTGTTTGTTTTTAATTTAGTTTGCGTTCGCTGCTGCAAATTCTGGTTTAGATACATTGCTAGAATGAGTAGATTCAGCTTTTTTATTTTGTTTTACTACTTCTTCCATAATGACTGCCATAGAAGCTTCGTTTACTATTTCTGCTGTCCATTCTTTGTCTTCATCAGCCATTACTTCTAACTTTTTCTTGTTGATAATATCTTTTTCCCAGTCGTTGTAATTAATATTTTGTTTCTTCAAAATTGCTTCTACCGTTTCTTTCACTGGATCTGATTTTTTTCTTGCTCTTGCCATACTTGCTACACTCCTAATAGTTATTTAGTATTGGATAATCCGTCTTGCCATTATACTGTCTACCACTTCTTTAATCTCTCCATAATTGGAAATGAAAAGGTTAATGATTAAAGCACAAACGATTATTGCCCCGATTGCCATTAACAAGCGAAACGTATTATTTTCTAGCATTGTTCCAACCCCTTTCCTGTCAACGGACTTGCGATACGCCCGATCCGCTAAACTCCATTTGAACATTCGGAATAGGGAATATTGCAACTTCAAAATCCGCTAGAATCGTATAGTCAACGATTTCTCCATACGCTACTTTTTCGTTTAATTGCTCGCTCGTAATTGCGTATCTTCCCCCATAATTTTCTTCTGAATAAGTGGCTAGATTTTCAACTGCTTCTTCTGTCAAACCACCTTGCCTTTCAATTTCATAATTTATTCGTTGTCGAAAGTTATTTGTATCTCCTACTTGAAAGAAGAAGAGGGTTAAAGACATCAGAGCCAAAAATACAAATAGATAGAGAAAATACTTCACCATCTCCATGATTGCTCCTTCTTGCATACTATCTCACCTCACTCTTCCTAAAATTGCATAGTAGAAAAATTGGAAATTAGAACTCCGATTGCAAAACCTGCAACAAGCACAAAAGAACTCATAACAATTTTGGTAGGAAAGAACGCAAATCTTCTTAGTTTGAACGCTATGATTTCATCTATACTTGTCATTAATTCTTCACTTGCAATTCTTCCTAACTCGTCAATAACTTTTGTGTCAAAGGTAGTCTGTTGAAAATCAAATATCGTACTCATAAAAAGTACAGACATATCTGTACCACTTGACCTTTCAGCATAATCAATAAAAGGTTGAATATCGCTAGGCTTATTGCTCATTTCACTCATTAGTGTATATAGTGACTTCTGATCGGCTTCATTTTCTGTTCTCATAAGAATTTTATTAAATATAGAATAGAGTGAAGCTTGCCCTCTTGATTGCTTTAAGTAAGGAATTAGTAGCCTTGTAAATTTAGAAAATTGCAAGTGTCTTTGGAACTTCCAAGTGCTGTATTTTCCTGCTATCTGCTTGTACTTTGACTTATAGATCAGAAATGCACCTACAAAGGATAAAAGATAAAACCATCTGGATAAAAACAACCCAAACATGAACAGGGAAACAAAAACTACTAACGCTTGCTTCACCCTCTTCTTTTGGAATTTCTCAATCGCAATATGGCTGTTTCCCATTTCTTTCAACATTGGATATAAAGTCGGTTCAGCTATTTTCTCAAATAAGGTTTCCTTTTTTGCTGCTTGTCCTTGTTTCTTTACTACAATCATACTGATACCTCCATGACTGAATCATCAAAGAGATAAGTTGAGAAGCTTTTGAAGAAGCTTCCAAGTAAGGTCATGTAAACGCCACAAGCAATCCACCCTACAGGCTGTTTAGCAAACGCATTGATATAGGTATCAAACCCAAACGAAAAGGTAATTGCTAGAATGAATATGACTACAATCCCCATCAGCATTTTCATATCACCCAAGTGTCCTTGTTTCTGTTTCTCATACGATACTTGCTTTTTCTTCATATCGTTGTGATAGGTTTTAATATCCTGCAACGTATCAATATTGGCTCTTCCTTCAAGCATTGCGGTTTCAATTTGTTCCATGTATTGTACGAAAATAACATCATCTTCGTACTTATCGGTTAGAACTTTGATTCCTTCTTTAATTTGTTGATTGTCTGCTCCTAATAGTCTAGCCTGCAAACGTGATAGATCTTGTTGAAATTCACCTTGTGATCGCCTATTTACGGTAGCTAACGCTCTCGTAACGGTTTTGCTTTCGTCTGTTAAAATTTGTGTCATGTTATTTATGAATTTATTACGTTGAGCAAAAGCTTCTTGTTCATAGACTTTAGCTATGCTTTTTGGTAAATAGAATTTTGCTCCATAGAAGAAACCAATCACGCCCATTATTAAGGAAAGCCATACATTATAAAGCAGTATGAAGGAAATTCCTGCAAAACCAATACAAGGAACACCTATATACGTTACATAATCTCTCGGTTTAAGTGGTTGTCCATATGCAACTTTGTAAGCATTTAATTCATCTACATTAAGGATTTTTTTCTTTTTTGTATTTAGTGACTTAACATTTTTTCCTGATACAACCCTCACTTCTTATCCCCCTTTCTCGAATATTTTAAGAAGGGCTTTTTAAGTTATACTTCCTTGCCTTCTAATGTTTCTGTTGCTTTTTTAGTTACTGGTATTCTTGTAATATAGCCAGAGGAAGCAGCGATTCTTTCGTGCTTTTGATTTTCAGGAAAGAAATCAACCGTTACATTATCATCTTCAAAACGTGCTTTTAAGTCTTCGGAGAGTTCGCCTGTTTCGCAGATAAACTTTCCATCTACAAAGCGTTGCTTAAATATGGTGCGATCTTCTACTTCATTAAATTCAACAATTTCAGCTAGATAACGTATGATTTTGTTGTTAAAGTCTACTCTTTGAATGTGTACCCCGAAATCAAAGTAACGTCTAATATCCCCTTCTAGCGCTTCTTCTGATACTGAATAACCCATTTTCGCCATATTAATTAAACGTTTTGGAATTGCTTTTGCATTAATAGCATGTAACGTTGTAATGATATGGTGTCCAGAAAGTACCGCTTGAATCATTTCATAGGCTTCCTGCCCCCTTGTTTCTGATACTAAAATCCATCTAGGGTTGTTCCGTAAGGAAGCTTTTACTAGATCGGTAATAGAAATATCAGGGCTTGTAATCCATGGATAAATGTCCTTGTCAGGAAACATATCTTTTAAGAAGGTTTCTGCCACATCTTCGATTAAGACAATTCGTTGCTTAAAAGGAATAAATGAAGCAAGTAACTTCTGCAATTCTGTTTTTCCTGTTCCTGTTTCACCACTGATTACTATATTTGTTTTTAGCTTAACCACTTCCTCAAACAGTCTATAAATATAATCAGGAGCAAACGGTGAGAAATTATCTTTTCGTAAGGCTAGTTTTGGTCTAACTACACGCAAACTCATTGTTGTTCCTGTAGTTGTGTTTGTTGTGTGCATAGCATTAATACGAATATTTTTGAATTTTCCGTCAAAAATTGGATTCTTTGGCGTAAAATCTTTACCGTTTGCATTAGCAAATTTCTGTACAATCCGTACAATGTAGTCTTCGGAAATTTCAGTTTTGCCTGTATATTTTTCTTTTACGTCATTGCTTTCAATAATCAAATCTGTACCGTTATAACCAATATCAGTTATGGAATCATCATTAATAATTTCTTCGATAATCCCTGTTCCCACTGTTTCTTGCACAATGTAGTTTACAAGATCTTCATTCCCTCTAACAACATGAGCATGTTCCCTTACAACTACATTCTTTAATTCTTCCCTAGCTTCTTCCTCTAATAGTCCTCGTACAATCAAATCTGCATTAGATTGTATCAAAGCTTCCTGCACACTTTCTAATTCTTGTGGTGAAAGGACTTCACTAGCTTTAATCTTTTCTTTTACAACTTTTCTTAATGGTTTAATATCTATTTTCTTCACCCACCTTACTCTGCAATATCAACTTTTGCTGTAGATTGATATGTCGTATCTCCATCTTCGATAATTATTCTTACTGCTTTTGTTGATCCATTTTCGTTATCAAGGTATTCAAAGCGATAAGTAACATTTTCACTAAAAGCCACGTTATTCTCAATTTGAAGCTTTTCTATTACTTTTTCTTCAAAATCCTCTTTCACAATAAATAGTTCCCCTTCGTTTACTCGTGATTTATTATCAGCACTTGCTATTGCAAGGGTTCGTACTGTTTCATTCATAGTGAGGATTACAGAATCCTGCTTAATAGAGGTTTGATAGTAATATCCTATCCCCAACATTAAAAAAATCGCCAAAACGAATGTTGTTACTACATAGGGAATATCTCTTAACATATTTCATTCTCCTTTCCCTAAATAGAGAATAAAGGGAGCGTGTTTCCCACTCCCTTTGAACTCAAATGTACTAGGTAAAGGGAGCATTACGGAAAAATAAGGGAAAAAGGATTAATTACACCTACTGCGGGTCCGATATTAACTCCTTTTAAGAACTCTGTAAATTTACCCATGATAGTTGTAAGCATTTCAGGGAAGAACACTTGCGCTGCACCAATTAGTAATGCTCCTACGATAACTGCACCAATCATGTACCATGAACGGTCTGTATTTTGATCTAACATTTATACCACTCTCTTTTCTTGTTTTTTTGCTTTTTGAATATTTGATATTAAAAAAGAGGTACATAATTATAAAATTATGTACCTCTTGCTTATTAGATTAGATTTCTTTTCCAGAATAGCGGCTGTATTTTCCCTGCTTGTACTAAACCTATGTCAATAACACCCATAGCAGTCGGGAAAATAATATCTACAAATTCATGAATTTTTTCATTAGCTATATTTTTTAGTATATCAAAACTAAAAGTATCCATATTGAAGGTTGGCAAATTTATTTCAGGTAACGAGAAACTAAGTCCTTGTCCATTTAGCAATGAATCCGTCATTCCTAAAAGATTATAATTTAGTACTCCCCCTACTCCTTTAATAACAAAAGAAGCAATTACTAAGTAAATTGCCATCATTCCTAGTGTTCTTTTAGCTTTATCATATGATAGGACTACCATGTGTGTTCCTCCTCTTGAAAGGCTAAAAGTATATTTCAAGAAAAGCTAGGGATCATTCGCCTTGCAATAGAGCCTGTAAAACTTCATTTTAATTACAAGTTTTTGTGTGAAGAAACTTCTTAATGATTCTTCTATTTTGTCGCAATACATGGTAGCAAGTGTGTAAAGCCTGCCCTTCATTGGATCATACATATCCACATAACTCCATTTGATTTCCACTTTCCTCACCACCTTTCTATCTTGTTACTTTGTTACATGTTTGTTAATTACCTTGTAACCACTGTAAATCTGATTCTTCCCAACCATTAGGTAAACCATCAGGGAAAGGATTTTCCAAATCAATTGGAACAATTAAAATTTCGTCATTCTCAATCGTTTCTGATCCAATATGTCCATACATATATGCGGTAACATCTACTGTATCGCTTACTGCTATATTTACTTCATTTATACCTATAGGCGTTGTATTTCTAAATAGATAGTTGTACGACCCTAATTCGTCAATCCAAATAGGAACATAAACTTTATTGCCCCCATCTACTATTTCGGTAGTAAGCCCATTATTGTTTAATTCCGCATATTGAAGTTCAGATAGGATTTTTCCATCTTCACCTTGAACAAATACTTTAGGATATTTAAGTGTCTGTACAACTGTATTACCCTCAATATTTTCTTCTGCTACTAACTCTACTTTTGTTTTTCCATTTTCAACTTCATAAAAATCACCATCTACAACTCTTGAATCAAGTAAAACTTCCATAGGAACAGGTGTGATATTTCTTAGGGAAATGTCGTTGGTGTACTTTACCTTTTGATTTAATAAAAATCCATATCCAGATTTTATAGAATTTATTTTTTGTATTGGTAAAGATATTGTTTCATAATACATTTCAATGTCTTTATCAATTTCTCTTTCTGTCATTATCACTCCTTTATAATATAATTCTGAATTGTTTTCTGCTTGCTGCTCAATTAATTTTTCACTAGCTGTATAGCCCAACGTGTCAATTTTATCAGCTTCTTCTTTCACATAAATACGATCCATATTGTAGCCTTCAATTCTAGCTTCATAACTTCTATTGCTGTTTGTTTGTAGGAATTGCGAAGGGATTTCTAAATCTGTTTCCCTTTGTAACGTTCCAACAGTGAGTGGTTTTTCAAATACCTTTATGCCTGTATCTTTTTCATATAAGACAAGCTTTATTGGTTCGTTTATAGCACGTTCTCTAAAAACATCTTTATTTACTCTTAACTTTACTGGTAACGGTTTTGCTGCATTAGCTGTATAAATTTGAATTCTTTCTATATTCAATTCAGCGTCTGCTCTGATCGTATATTTAACTTTGTTAGATACTGGACTTAACTTATAGTCCGTTGCCGAGTTAATAACTGTTTCATTCAAATACATATTACCAAAGTTATTGTCTTTGGTTTTTATAGTCATTACCACTTCAACATTATCAGTATTGGCTAGTACTCCTTCAACATGAAAGAGTAAAGATACCGCTTTGCTTATATCCTGATCTTTTCCTGTATATTTATACCAACCGTTTTTAGTTAAATCTATCTCGTGTGGATCGCTTGATTTTATCAACGAGTTATTCAAGTAAATAGATACTTTGTTATTTCCTTTTACTTCAAGTTTTTCTATAAAAGCATTACCTTGATAAATCGAACCTAAATCATCACCACTTAACGGTATTGCTGTTAATCCTTTTACCTCATACTCTTCTTCAATAGTCGTATATGGTTGCATACGAACAGTGAAAGAACTGTTCTTTTCTCCGTTATCAACATCTATATTTTCATAAATCCCAACCATACCTACTTTTAGAATATTAATTGTTTGAGTTGACGTTCTTAGATTCTCTCTTCTAGTATCTACAGAAGAAGATACGATATTTTTTACGGTTAAACTGCTTTGTACCCCTCGTGATAAAGCAAAAGGATTGATAGATGTAGTATAAGTTACGTTATCAATCCGATTATTTTTTCCTGATACTAATAAGTCCCAAGTTAAAGTAGTTGTACCGTCAGTATTTTTAGTTATTTTAGGTTCTTTCGGTGATTCACCCTGCTTCCCTGATCCTACTTTATAATCTAAACCTTTAGGGAGAATTTGTTGAACTTGAACACTTCCGTCAAAACCATCAGGTGAGCCAGTAACAGGAAGAATAATGCTACTATTAATAGTCCAATTTACTTCTTCTGAATTATAATAGGTACTCTTATCACTACTAATACTGCTAGAAGTTTCTGCATTTAGTATAGCAAGAGTTTCAAAGTTTATTGAACCACCTACAGGCGTTTGTTTCTCAATCAATTCACCAGTTTCACTCCATATAGCAGGAGTTTTATAACTACTGTTTCCAGTCACATCTATTTCTTTTTTTCTATCTACATCTGAATAGGCATAATAATTGGTTAATATGATATTAGGAGTTCCTTTGTCTGTAAAACTTCCTATGTTAGTTGTCTTTACTTTCAAAGGTATTCTTGCAGAACTTGTCCATTTTGGACCAGTAGGTGCTGTTACTCTATTAAGCATAGCTCCCACTTCCCCATGCTTAATTGCTTCTTCATAGGTTTCATACCATTCATAATCATCTTTTCCTTTTGAAGTAAAACTTTCAAAAGAGTTATCAGTGAATTTGGCTATTCCATAGTAGACTAATTGGTTTTTCGTATCATTACTTATTCTCTTTAGTGCTGTATCGTAGTAACCAAGATTTAATATATTCCTTTTCCCTATGTCAGCATAACTTTTAGTTAATTCAAAGCTATCTGTATTCCATCTAAAAACAGAATCGTAGCCCCCATAGGAAACAACTGAACTACCCAATGCAGCTATATACTGTATATCTTCTCCTAAAATGGTTGAAACATCACCTTTTGATACTTCTCCCCAACCAATATTAGGTGTTCCCAACTGCTTACCATTTGGGTAAGAAAAAATGGTTGTTTGAACAGCATGTGAACCATCAGGGTTATTTCTTTCACTCACAGTCGTAGTACCTGATTTATTTATAGGTACTTCTTTACCATTGTCGTCTACATAGCTTTCTATGGTGACAGTCGCTCGATAATATACGTTGTTAGCATATCCGTCTGGATTGTTGGCTTCACCAATACGATATTCATTTGGCATTAAAAATAGAAATGCGTTAGTAGAAAATATCTTGTCATTTTGACCGTAGAGCTTAGATCCTGTCCAACCATCAGATCTATATTCTGGGAACGTACTGCCTACAATGTAATCTTGATTGCTACCGTTATAAGTTACTTTTTCTTTGGCAATAGTTGGCTTGTCAATTCCCCATTCTCCACTATTCCATACTGTTCTATAGCTTTCTTTTTCAATAGTTGAAGGTTTCAAATCAGGCATATTTGAATTTGCTGTACCGTAGTTTCTAACGTAGGGATAAAGGTACTCTTGCCCCTCAAACAACGTATTAGGGCTACCTGTTCGTTTTGTACCGCTACCTATAGGCTGTTCGTCTAAAATGTAAATTGGGGGAATCTTGATCGTCAAAATTCAGGTTTATACTTTTGCCTTTATTTTTTCCACCATCCCAATACACATAACCACTTAAATCAATGCGATAATTAATTTTTCCTGTAGGAAAAGAAGCACCTCTTATATCACTTTTACCATCTAGTTTTTGTATACCAAAAGCAACAGAAAAAGCATGAGTATTTTCAGTATCTTCTGGATTACCAGTAATTGCTTGGTATGGATAATAAGGAATACCGTTACCTGTTAAACCTGCACTGATATACGGTTTAATACTAACCCTAGAGCTTGTTGTTATAGTAGGAAGCTTATTAAACTTAGTAATTACATTATCTTTTGTAATGTCTTTTCCATCTACACTAACAACCTGCACTTGAATATTAGGTTTTAGTTTAATGCCATTTTTCGCACCTTGTACTTCAATACTTACAGGTATCATTACAGAGTTACCTGTTTGAGAAATGGTATAAGTTTGTTCAAAACCTACTGTACCAGTTTCAATATTTTCATATCCACCAACGGAGAACCTTGCATTTACACGCTGATCTGATATACCATTTTCGAGAGTTCCTGTTATTTTTAATACAATATCATTGAGTTTATCAACTTTTTTAGGGTTAATTGTTACTTTTATAGGATAGGTTGCTGTATCAAATGATCTAATAACCCCATTTTTAGATCCGTTATCATTTCCTGCTTGATTGTTATTATCAAAAGGTTCTGTACCGTCTGTAATATCCGTTTCCTTTATAAAAGCTTCAAAATCAAACAGATCATTTCCAGAAGTTTCTATTTCACTAGCAGAAACAATAGTTGGATTGCTTCCCAAAGAAATACCAATCCAAAAGAATGTTAAAAAAACTGTTACTAGAAAAAAGAATCTTGTGGGTACGAGCGTAGTTGTGTTTATATTACTATCATGCTTCATATTCAAACCCCCTTACACAAAATAAAAAAGAGTAGTCAATAATTGTGCATTATTGACTACTCTTTATTTTTCCATGAATCATTCATTTTCTTAGGCTTCTTAATTAATTCAATATTTTTTACATTTAGTTTATCCTCTTGATAACCGCATTTTATAAATGAAGCGTTAGCTTCTATACAATCTAAGCTATCATAAAAAGAATTAGCTTCCGCTTCATTCCGAAATGGCACTTCAACCATGTTACCAGAGGTAAATACTACCTCACAATACCACATAAATAACTCCTTTCATTATTAGAATAAGAGTGTTTTTTGCTTATCTATTAATCGTTTGTTTCGTATATCACTTTAATATACAAATAATTCAATTTATGAAACTGTAAAGGTTTAGGTTTAGAATACTTAGTTTTGATATGTTAATTATGTCTTTTTGTGCAACTTCAGGCTTTGAGTTGCCACCTTAGTAGGAGAAACGCTCCATATGCTTTTTATTGCATATTTCATGGCGTATTTTCACTTCTGCTTCGTCAATCGTCAAGTAATTGGACATTACTCTATGGTCATGGCAAAAGCTCCTAAATGATCTAATTTCTGGCTTGAATTAGTAACCTCTACTATTGTTGAATGAAAATTAGTACGCAATAAGACCCCTTCTCGATCTTTAATCTTATGTCCCTGCTTCCACACAGGATAATACTTGCAAAGGTAACAAGTATGGCAAGTAACTGTATTCAGTTGTCAAAGATCAATCGCAAGTAATCTTCCATGTTATTTTACCATGAAAAAATTATTTGCATATTAAAGAAATATACAATTATAAATTAATAGATAGGCACTCTTGTTCTTTTTTTGTTCTTCTCTTCTAGCAGCGGTTGTCCATAACGTCTTCTTTTAGCAATGATATAACCTTCTACATCAGTACAATTCTTAATTTTAGGAAATATCTCTTCCAACGTTTTTACTCTTCCTGTACTGGAATGAATAAAATTTCCATTCAGATCTAGTTTGACGTAATCAACATCTTCAACTGTCCGAATTTGCCAACATTTTTCCTTCACATCATATTCTGTCCACTGACGTTTTGGCTGCTTTCTTCTTACGTTCTGTTTTTGACTTAAAGTTGCAACAGTCACCATAACCACTCCTTCTTAATTATTTTTACAAACAAAAAAGGCAATAGCCTAATGGACTATCACCTCGCTCTAATTACATAAGAACCTTCGTATTACACGAAATCGCTTAGAGAAACTTTGTTTCCTATAGTCAAAAAAAGATAGCTTACCTTGCCTTTTTTTGACTAATAAGACTACTATATTCGCTTCTCGTTCAGTAATTTAGTATAATTCTACTGTATGGTTGTCATGCAACTAAAGGAAGAGTAAAAGTATCATTAGCACTTACTTGTTAGTGATACGAATATACTTAGAACGCTAATTCTTCGTATATTCCTCTTTCTTTTTTTGTTCATAACTAATTATAGAACACTTTTATTGAACAGTCAACAACTAATTACATTCAACTACAAGTAGTTTTTTCTAACTGCTTGTAGTTGAATAGTCTTGTCTGTCTACCCATTATTTACAAACCGATAAATAGAATTTTTCTTGATATAAGTGTGCGGATCATCTGATTCTTCAATGCCCTTTTTATGGTCTTCAATCGTCTTCTCGCTTACAACAATGAAGTATATCCCCTCTTTATCTTCGGAAATAATATATTGTTTCCCTGATTTCTTCACAAATGGCGAACTGTTTCCGACAATCTCTTTTGCAACCACATTATAAATAGGATAGTCACCTATTTGTTCCCCTGTATTACTTACGCTAACAACTGAATAAGTGTTAGGATCTTCATCTTGATAGGTTATTGTCCATTCCTCTGCTGTATCAACGCTTATAATTTCATCTGTAGTCTGAATACCTAAATAAGTTTCTCCTGCTTCTAACGCCCCAGAATTCCCCTCATTTGAAGCATTAGCGCTGCAACCACTTAAAAGAGATAAGATCAATAACGGTTTTAAGAAAAGTAAGGCTTTTTTATTCTTCATACAATCTCTCCTTTCTACTTGTTGAACAGTATTATTAAACAGAATATAGCACACAACTAAAAGAAAGAAAAGGCGTACTAAACTTGCATGTACGCCCTGCATTTAGTTTTTATAAGATTTACATATTTTCGCCAGTAACCCAATTATACATTGGTATTCTTATATCGTCTTCTTTGGATAGGTACTCTTCTGGAACATAATCTGTAGTATAAATTCTTTTATTTTCAGAACGTGTTTGCAAACCATTTAAGTAGTATTCAGTAAAATTATAAATAGGCTCAATCTCTTCTTTTGCTACACAATGTTCTAGTTGTTCTCTAGCGATACGATAGTCTGCTTCAATATATCTATCCTCTATCCCTATTATAATATCCAAAACAACCTCAAAAGGAACACCTGATTTTCCAAGTAATTGTGCTATATCTGTCATGACTTTGTTAGCTACAGTGATCTGTAAAAATTTGTTTTGTTTTGTAGTGCTGCTTTGTTCTTTGTCTTTTTTACTAGAATTATTTTTCTTGAATGATTTAACAGGTATTACATTATTATTTATTTCTTCCTCTTCTTCTGTATTTCCTTCTTCGTAAGAAGAAGAAGAATATGAAGTAATCTCTGTAGTAGTCTTTGGAGTAATCTCTGTAGTAATCTTTGGTATTGCTCCGACACCTTGTCGGCTCGATACGTCATCTTGTCGGCTCGATACGTCATCTTGTCGGCTCGATACGTCATTTTGTCGGCTCGATACGTCATTTTGTCGCTTCGGTTCGACAACACCATCATTATCAGGTTTTTCAGGAATTTCGCCTAAATTGTTACCGTCATTTTCTGATTCTTCATTGCTACCTTCGTTATCATCATCACCATTAAAATTAATTAAACTGTAGCCTTCTAAAGTATAGTTAAGTTTGTTTAATTCAATTTGAATCTTGTTTAAGTTTACTCTATACTGCCAAGTTTTATCCCATTTATATTTAGGATTTCTACGTCTACTAATGTATTCCTTTTCAACCAAACTAACAAAGATACGATCTATCGTTCTGCTGCTAACAGTTAGCATAACTTCGTCTACCATTTCATCTGCTGTTTTGTAAATCCAACCGTTTTTTAGATTTTCTTCAATATCTTCTTTTGATTCTACAGAACCATCTGCATATTTTCGTTTCCGTTCAATCTCTTCAACTAAAAACTGATCTGAATCTTTTACTCTTTCCGACCAATAAATTAATTGGTTAAGAACGATAGCTTCTTTGAAGTCGCCAGTTAATTCTACTAACTCTTCTTTGATTACAGCTCTTTTTAGTTTACGCATTTTCATATTCTTGTTTTGTGTATTTGTCATTATGTTTCCTCCTGTAATTCTCACGAATAGGAGTAGAAACTAATATATCTTTCGAGTGCAACCTCTTTTCACAAAGGCTTTTTTATGCTAAGATATAGGTACATTTGAATATAACTATTTTTAGTTTCTGCTCCCTCTTTGATTGAGCTAAAGAACTTCCCATTCTTTAGTTTATCGTGAGGGTTTTTTTATTTTGTAGAATAATTGTTATTTATTGAACACTTTCTCCAAGTATAAATCAGATAAGCGTTATTTACCATACTTTTTTACCCCCTCCTTTCTGTAATTTAATTATACCGCTCTAGTAATTAAATTACAAGTAACATTGTTTACAAATTACATTTTTACAATAAGCTGTTTTTTTTATTCTTATTGTCGATTTTGGGTACACCCTATTTGTACATATTGCTATAGTTGATTTATTTGTGTTTAGAGTGTAGATTTTAAGTGTCGATTATATACTTTGGGAAAAGGAGTGTTTTTTCATGAAAGTTGGTTATGCTAGAGTAAGTTCAAAGGATCAAAATTTAGACCGACAAATTAAAGAACTAAAAAAAGCAGGAGTAGAAAAAATTTTTAAGGAAAAGAAGTCAGGAAAGAATATTCAAGATCGAGAAGAATTTATAAAAGCACTTGAATTTATGAGAGAAGGCGATATTTTCATTGTTGATTCCTTAGAACGGTTAGGAAGAAATTATGACGACATTATTAGTAATGTACGAAAATTAGATCGTGATAACATTGCTTTAATAGTTTTGAACATGCCTATACTAAATCAAGACTTAGGAGATCCCTTGCTTCAAAAATTTGTTAGGAACTTTATTATTCAATTATTATCGTGGGTAGCAGAAAGCGAGCGATTAGAAAGTAAGCGAAAGCAGCTGCAAGGTATCGCTATTGCAAAAGAGAAAGGCGTATATAAAGGCAGACCAGTTAAATATTCACTTTATGCTAAAAACCCACAGGATAGATTGACATATAAAGAGATTGTAAGAAGACTTGAACAGGAACAACCAATTAAAAAGATTGCAGAAGCTACAGGAGTTACACGAGATACTGTTTATAGAATAAAAAATGAATTGTAGAGTAATTTTGAAACATGTTTATTAATTACATTATCACAAGTTGTTAAATTACACATAACAAAAAACTATCCTACCTCGGTATTGAGATAGAAAAATAAGCCCTCTCTCAAAAAGGAGAAAGGGCTTATTTTAGCGTTCATTATTTCTATTCATAATAAGTCGTATTCTTTTGTAAAGTCCTTTTTTTTCTTTCTCTTTTATGGTTTCATTATTTACGTTGAAATACTCGTTGATTTCTCTTATTTTCTTTTCAGACATTACTTCTTCTAGTGGTACTTCTCTTAGGACTTCAATTCCCCTACTTCCTGATCTCTCATAGTAAAGATTATCCGATTCAAAATTTGAATCTAAAGGCTTAATCTCTAAAAAACGAACTTGTTCTAGGGTTCTAGGTGCAAAGTATTCCCTATATGCTCCAAATACCTGTTCCTTCTTTATAAAATGAAATATTTGCATGTAGTCGTCCGCATAGTATTTTTTTCCAATTTCAAAGTTAGTTTTTCCATATAAATCTTTATACTCGTCTGTTACGATTTTTATATACATATAGCTGCTCCTTTGTTTTATCTTGTTTGTAAAGCCATATACGCAAGTCGCTTATTACCTGTTTATTTACTAACTTGTTTCTTTGTAATTTATAAATTAATTACATTATTCAGTAAAAAATAAAGAAGCTCCCATTTTTAAGAGGTGCTTCCTTTTTAAGTTGCTATCTATTAAAACGATATTCTATAGCTTCGAGCGCTAATTCAATATTCTCTTGATCTAGTACAGAAAAAATATCTCGTATATCAGCAGGGCTATATCCATTATATAGATTAAATCCTAATCGAATTAAAGCCTTAGATCCGCTAGAAAAATCAACTTTACTACTTGTTAAGCACTCGTCTTTAATCCAATGGTTCTTAAAATCATAGATATGTTCTGCTTTTCGGTATAAATCGTCATTTCCCGAAATGATTAGAAATAATGAGGTTCTTTCCTTATCTGCTACATGTGTCTGATCCTTTTTGAGAAGATCTTCTAAACGCTGTTGTGCTATAGAAGGTTGTCTTTCCATTTTTACTCTCTCCTTTGTCATTGTATTAACGAGAAGCTGCGATTGAATGTAATTTTCGTTTTATTTTATTCAAAGAGTTAATTAGCGTTCTTTTATAATTTCTCTTTTCAGGATTGTTTTCTTCTAATGTATATTCAAGGATTTTTGGAATATCTTCTTCTAAACGTAAGTAAAAATAATTATTTAGATCAACAAGTAAATTATTTCCCTCAAAGAACGTATAAAGCTTTTCTGCTTGAAGAACGTTTTCCATGTATTTCTCTGGTATACAACCTACTATTGAATCTATTCCCATTTTTTTAGCAATCATCTTAGTATAGTTAATCAATAGATCGCCATATCCAGTACGATTATCTGCATTGACATTGATATTTTCTAGCCATAATTGACTTTCCATTACTTCGCCTTGCTTCAATTCTACAGACTGTCGTTTCAGATGTATATAAGAGATTTGATCGTTAAAAGTATTGAATAGATTTAAGGTTATGTTATTAGGAGAATTATTATCTCTTAACAGCGTAATTAAGACTGGTTCACCTCTTTTTTTGGATCGCTCTATACCAAGTATGGTTTGTTTGTCTTCCGTACTGTAAAGCTTCTTTAAGAGTAATTTGATACTATGCTTCTCAAAACGTTCATACCCATTTTCGATTATTTGATACTGCTCAAATGTTTTATCACTCATACGATCACTCCTTTTAGTCAGAACGATTATTTTAAGCAATGACTTTCTGGTAAGGTCTTATTACTACCTAGATTCTACGTCAGTACTTCAAAAAGCATAATCAAAGCCTTGATAAATATGCGTTCCTTCGAAATTCAGCTTTCACCCATTGGGTGAAAGAAAAGTGCTCAAAAATATGTTAAATTAT
>Ga0194137_10000558_pt1 | contig 24302 bp, 20 predicted proteins | sample TARM_MetaG_T3_14_FD_134025 | JGI IMG/M metagenome (GOLD analysis project Ga0194137, IMG submission 134025) | Freshwater microbial communities from Pennsylvania, USA, analyzing microbe dynamics in response to fracking - TARM_MetaG_T3_14 (version 2) | ecosystem: Environmental > Aquatic >... | reverse complement strand
GTGCGCTTCTCGGTGATCGAGGCCTTGTCGCTGCTCAAGGTCAGCTTCTTGGACGGCTCGTTGATTTCCAGCAGCAGGTTCGTCAGCACGGACGAGAACGTGCTCAGACGCTCCTCGATCCGGCCGGGATAGTTGGCGCTCAGATACGCCAGCGTATCCTTGGCGGTATGCCAGATGGCTCCGTCCTGCACGGTCTGGGTGTAACCGTCCTTGTCGCCCAGCGCCCAATTGGTCGCTTCCAGATAAGCGTAAGGAATTCCGGCGCTCTTGAACGGAGCATGGTCGCTCCAGTCGCCGGTCGTTCCGGCCGGATACTCGGGATTATCCCCGCCCTGCGTCTGCAGGTTCAGCCCGAGCTTGCCGGCGATGGCCAGCGCTTGATCGCGAACAAAGCCGCCCTTCCCGGCAGATCCGTAGACGTACATATTGTCCCCGGCAGCGAGGCTGTCCAGGTTGATCATGGCGATGGTATTGGCCTTGTCGGCCTCGGACATGGCGGCCACATAGGCTTTGGAGCCCTGCAGGCCGGCTTCCTCGGAACCGAATGCGATGAACTTGATCGTATAAGGAACGGTCTGCTGCGATACCGCTTTAGCAGATTCAAGCATGACGGCGACGCCAGACGCATTGTCGTCCGCGCCGCGGCTAGGCGCCTTCACGGAATCGTAATGAGCGCCGACGATGATCGTGCGCGGCGATTCGCCATGCTTCTCGGCGACGACATTATAGCTTTTGCCGCCGTTCTTGGCGTTGTACACGAACTCGGTGACGGTCGGGCTGTATCCCATGGCGGCGAACTCGTCCCGGATATAATCCCGCGCCTCGTTTTCTTTGGCGGAACCGGCCGGCCTCGTGCCGATCGTTTCCGTGAGATTGAGCATGTACCGGTACGCCTCGTACCCCGGCGCTCCCTGCACAAGAGATCCGTCAAGCGGAGCACTCGTTTCTGCGGCCGTCGTTTGGACGGTCGCCGCCTCATAAGTCTCCGGCAGCGCGGCGGATGCCGCAGGAGTCAGCAGCGATGCAAGCATCGAACCGGCAATAACGGCAGACAACAGCTTTCTGTTCAGCTTCAAGCGGCTGGACAAAATTACATTCCCCCTTAGGTATGTATACAATATACAAAACACTGTATAACGTATGGTAGGAATTATAACATTGCGATCCCATTCTCTCAATCTATCTTCTCAAATATTACGATTTGGTATACGATTCGATATTTACCGACCTGAATCGCTTTTTTATGCGATGAAAATCTACCAAACAGCAACCAAACAGCCTATTAAACCCCTCTTTTTGCAAGGGGCTGCCCCGTATAATCATGCAGCAGCCCGCATCGCAGCCCTTCTGCCTATAAAATACGCTTACCGAGCAAGGAAGCCGCGAGCTCAACCGCTGCCCTGGCCGTCCGGCGCGCAGGATCCAGGATCGGATTGACCTCCACCAGCTCCAGCGAAGTGGCGATTCCGCTTTCCGCCAGCAGCTCCAGCGCATAATGGGCTTCACGGTAGCTCAGACCTCCGGGAACCGGCGTTCCTACGCCCGGCGCCTGTATGGGGTCGAGACAATCCAGGTCGAAGCTGACATGGACGCCGTCGGTATTCCGGCCTGCCGCGGCGATCGCTTGTTCCATGACCGCATGGATGCCCATCCGGTCAATCTCATGCATCGTGAAGCAAGTCATGCCGGACGAGCGGATGAACTCCTTTTCACCGGGATCCAGGTCCCTTACTCCGACGAGAACGACATTCTCGGGCCGGATCAACGGACCTGCTCCCGGAATGTCCGCCAGCGTGAAGGAGCCGTGTCCGACCGCAGCAGCCAGAGCCATGCCGTGCATGTTGCCCGAGGGGGTCGTGCCTTCGTGGTTCAAGTCCCCATGCGCATCGAACCAGATGACGCCCAGCTTGCCGTAATGTCCGCTGAGTCCGGCCAGCGTTCCGATGGCGACGCTGTGGTCTCCCCCGAGCACGAGCGGAAAAGCCCCCGAGCTGACGCTCCGATACACTTTCTCGCCGACCAGCCCAGCCATTTCCGCCACCTCGGCCTTATGCTTCATCAAGCATCCGGGTGCGGCAGGCTCCGCAGCATCTCCCGGGACGTCGACTTCCCATTCCTCCGCGAGCTCCAGCTCCATCGCCCTCAGCTGCCGCTTGAGTCCGGCCTCGATGATGCTCTCCGGTCCAAGCTCCGTGCCCGCACGGCCCCCGCCGAGCCAGAAAGGCACCTTGATCAGCTGAATCTTCCGCTGCCCGCTCCGCAGCCGCTCATTCATGTCCGTCGCCATGTTCATCATCGTTACCGTCTCCTTTGTCGTCGATGTCGGCTTCAAGCACTTCCGCCAGTCTTGCCAGCGCCCAGTCGATCTCCTCCTCGGCAATGACGAGAGGCGGAGCTAGACGGATCGTCGTATCATGCGTTTCCTTGCATAGAAGGCCCCTGGACATCAAAGCTTCGCAATACGGCCGCGCGGGACGGTCCAGCTCGATGCCGATGAACAGTCCGCGGCCGCGGATTTCCCGGATGCGGGGACTTTGAATCGCATGCAGCCTTTCCAGCAAATAAGCTCCCAGACGCTCGGAACGCTCCGCCAGAGCTTCATCCTCCAGAACGTCCAGCGCCGCGGAAGCGACCGCGCAGGCAAGCGGGTTGCCGCCGAATGTGGACCCGTGCGAGCCCGGCTCGAACACCCCGAGCACATCTTCATCCGCCGCCACGGCCGAGATCGGCATGATGCCGCCGCCGAGCGCCTTGCCCAGCACGTACATGTCCGGCTCCACCTCTTCCCAATCGCAGGCGAAGCGCCTGCCGGTGCGGCCGAAGCCGGTCTGGATCTCGTCGGCGATCATCAGCATGCCGCGGCGGCTGCACAGCTCCCGGATCCCGCGCAGGTAGCCGTCCGGAGGAATGACGATTCCCGCCTCTCCCTGGATCGGCTCGATGAGCACGGCGGCGGTATGGTCCCCGACCGCCGCCTCCATCGCTTCCAGATCGCCGTAAGGAACGAGCTTGAACCCCGGCAGGAAAGGGCCGAATCCGCTCTTGTACTCCTCGCTCGAAGAAAAAGAGGTGATCGCAAGCGTTCTTCCATGGAAGTTGCCCGTGCAGACGATGATTTCCGCCCGTCCCTCCGGAATTCCCTTGACTGTGTAGCCCCAGCGGCGGGCGGCCTTCAGCGCCGTCTCCACCGCCTCGGCTCCCGTATTCATGGCCAGTATTTTCGGCTTGCCCGTGAAGTCGGCCAGCTTGCCGTAGAAAGCAGCCGCCGCGTCATTGTGGAACGCCCGGGAAGTCAGCGTCACCTTGGCAGCCTGGTCCTGCAGCGCCCGGATCAGCGCCGGATGGCGATGGCCATGGTTCAGTGCCGAATAAGCGCTGAGCATGTCCATGTAGCGCTCGCCTTCCGGACTGTGCACCCAGACGCCGGAAGCCTTCTCGATGACGATGGGCAGAGGGTGGTAATTGCGGGCGGCATGCCGCTCGGATAAAGCGATGGCTTCTGCGGATTGCATGTTTTTTCTCTCCTTATAAATGCATATTGTATTTTGTATACAATATGACGGATAAAAAATCCCGGATGCCGCGAAACATCCAGGCGCCCTGCCTCCACCCGGCCAAAAGAGATCCGGACGGTTAAAACACGCTCCACTTGTATACAATATACAAGTGTGGAAGCGCTTATCGCGTATGAAAGGAATAATAACATAGAAAATGGAATCCAACAATGATTTTCTTGATTAGCTGAATACATGTGCATAAACCGAACATTAAACTGTCATCATTATTCCTTTTATGCCCTTGATGAAGCTCAAAACCGATGATAATATGTGTCATATGGAGTATTTATACAAATATTTTGCATATCCATGCAGGATAACTAGCAACGCTTCATTAGAGGAGTGAAGGCATGCAGCCGAAGTACCAGTCCCTCAAGGATCATGTCTATGAGTACATCGCCCAGCGGATCCAGGAAGGAACGCTGCTTCCCGGCTCCAAGATCAACGAGGCCGAAATATGCAAAAGGCTGGACATCAGCAGGACGCCTACCCGCGAGGCTTTGTTCCAGCTCAGCTCGGACAACCTGCTCGAATACCTGCCTCGACGGGGCTTCACCGTCAAAGCTTTCGACCAGAAAAAAAAGGAGGACTACTCCCTCCTGATCGCAACGCTGGATTCGCTGGCCGCCACGCTGGCTGTCGATCAATTGAGCGATAGGGACCTTGAGGCGCTCGACGATCTGGTCGCGGCGATTCAGGACGATCTGGATGCCTATGACTTCAGCCGTTACTACGAGCATCAGGCCCAGTTCCACGAATGCTATCTCCGCCGATGCGGCAATTCCACCTTGATCGAGATGCTGGATTCCCTCAAGAACGGATTTCTCCGCCAATCCTATGCCAGCGAGGACAAGGAAAGGCTGGCCGCCCTCCTGCAGGAAATCAACGGCGAGCACCGCCTGATCGCCGAGCTGTTCCGCAGCCGCGACAAGGAGAAGCTGGAGCAGGCGGTGCGCCTCCATTGGCGCATCATCGATTCCGATATGCTGTAGACGGATGCGCTGGATCTAACAAAGAGGCTGCCCCCGGTCATGTTCATGACCTTCAGGGACAGCCTCTTTGTTTTGCCATATAGCTTGCTGCGGGGAGCCGAATCGCCTATCGCTGCATCAGCTCCAGGGAAGCACGTAGAGCAGAATCGCGAAGAAATGGACCGCCGAGCCGGCCAGCACGAACAGATGCCATACCGCGTGATGGTAAGGGAATCCCCTCCATACATAGAAGACCGAGCCGACCGTGTAGAGCAGTCCGCCGGCAATGAGCAGAGTGACTCCGCCGGGAGCGAGGTGAGCCGTAAGGGGGCCCCAGGCAAATACGATCAGCCATCCCATCGCAATGTACAGAAGCGTCGAGGTGAACAGGAATCTCGTCACGAAAAACGATTTGAACAGCACCCCGAATACCGTGATCCCCCAGATGATGCCGAACAGCGTCCACCCTAGCTTGCCGCCGACCATATGGAACAGCAGAGGCGTATAGGTGCCCGCGATGAACACGTAAATAAAGGAGTGGTCCAGCACCTCCATCACCTGCTTGGCCCGCCCCTCACGGAAGCTGTGCACCAGCGTCGAAGCCGTATACAGCAGCAGCATGGCCACTCCGTAGATCGTGAAGCTGACGACATGCAGCGCCGTTCCCTTCTCGGCCGCGAACACGATGAGCAGCACGAGTGCCGCGACGCTCAGCGCCGTGCCGATTCCATGCGTGACCGCATTGGCCACTTCCTCGCGCCTCGTGTACGTATACGTATTTGCCATAAGTCCCTTCCTCCTTCCTCATGCCCTATCCTATGAAACCGCTTGCTGGGCGGTTACACCTTCTCGTTGGAGTACGCCACCCTGGAATCCACCTCGAATACCGCTTCCTGCATCGCCGGATCGTACACATACGAAGGCCTGTCCAGGTCGTACAGCCAGAACTTGCGGATAAGTCCGGAGGAATCGTCGCTTATAAAGTGAAAGAAATTCAGCTGATCGATGTTGTCTCCGATATAGGACGCGTCGGCCGCAGCCAGGTTGGACACCGTAATGACCCATCCCCTGCCGCCCTCTTCCACCTGGAAGGCAAGGGAATGCGCCCCTGTATCGAGGAGAGTCCGGCCGATGACCAGCTTGATCAGAAGCCGCTCGCTCATGCCGGATCGCCTCCCTTGCCGACTGGAGCCATGTCGATCAGCAGCAGCCGCGTCCCGTCCGGGCCCGCCTTCAGCTCCAGCTTGTCGAAGCTCGAAGCCCGGAGCATATCGCCTTGGGCGAGCTCTCCGTCGACGCCCTCCACGGCAAGGCTGCCGTCCAGCACGAAGACGGCCAGCAGGCGCTCTCCGCGCGTGTAGTGGGTGATGCCCTGTCCGCCGTCGAGAGCGCTCAGAAACAGGTTCACATCCTGATGGATGCCTGCAGCTCCAGGTCCCGCAGCATCCCTGGAGACGATCGGCAGCAGCTGTCCATGGATGGACTTCGGGTCGAAAAAGCTCGTTTCGTAGGATGGCTCCAGCTTCCTGGTCTCGGGAGTGAACCAGATCTGCAGGAAATGAACCGGCTCGTCGGGGTCGGGATTGACCTCCGAATGCACGATGCCTGTACCGGCCGTCATGCGCTGAACGCCGCCGTAGGTCGTCTCGGCGCTGCCGCCGGAGCTGTCTTCATGCTTCAGCCTGCCGCTGAGGACGACGGACACGATCTCCATCTCGCGATGCGGATGGGCGCCGAAGCCTCGGCCTCCGGCGACGATATCTTCGTTGAACACGACCATGGAGCCGAAGCTGCGGTTGCCCTCTTCATAATAATCCCCGAAGCTGAAGCTCTGGCTGCTTTTCAGCCACTCGTTCTCGCGATGGGAACGGTCCTCGTTGCGGCGAATCTCGTACATGGGCCTGCCCCTTTCTCTATTCGAATTATATTTACTTACCTTTTTGCAGTTTAACGGAAGGCTGGTCGCCTTTCAACCAGTCCGCCACGGCGCTGATCGTCTTGTCGAGATTGCTGCGGGATTCTCCGTCCACATAGGGAAGCTGGTGGCGGAAATAATTCGTATGCCCCCCGATGACCGGCAGCCCCCTCACATAACCCGGCGCGTAGCGCATTCGGTTCCAGGCTGGAATTCCGCCAGGCAGCCGCAGCCAGCCTCCCCAGCTCCCGAGCCGCGTCACGGGATCGTCCGGCCGGCCTCTGCCGTCGAGCGCATAGAAATACGCGCTGCTCTCCTGCAGCTCATCCGGAACCGGCACCCGGGGAGAACCGATCTGGACGACCCGAATGTCATCCGCCGATATGCCTTGCTCCAGCAGCAGCCGCGCGGCCCGGCATGCCGCCACTCCTCCGCCGCTGTGGCCGAGCAGAAGCACCGGTCCGCCCGTATAGGAGCGCTCGAGATCGCGGATCATCGCGCGGGCTCCGATCCGGCTCGGGAGCAGCAGCCGGGTCAGATCCGACCGGACCTCCCATACTTGCCGCCACAGCTTGCGGGAATAATCGCCATAGGGAAACAGCACCTCCATGGTCGCCTCCGTGCCCTGCTCGCCAAAGAGCCGATCCAGCATGCGCCTGCATTCCTGAAACGTGGAAGGATAAGTCGCGACGCCGGCGACCAGATAGACCGTCAACTTGGAAGGCTGCCAAAACGCCACGTCAATCGCCTCCTCTAGAATTAAATTGTAGCATTAACCGGGGAAGCAGCGCCAATACGTCCACGGCTGCAACGGGCATGAAGCCCGAAATCCCTGTTCTCCGCTGCTGATTCGAGAGGCTCAAGTCCAACCGCCCCTTCTGTTCCCGGGAAGGAATTCCTGCGGATGAAACGGCGCTGGAAGGCCATACTTTAACTACCACTTCAGGAATCGGGCGGAGGTTGCGTGCCATGATTGTGATCAAGAATGTCCACAAGAAATACGACGACGGCTTCCATGCCCTCAAAGATATCAACCTCGAATTCCGCAAAGGCGAGATGACCGTCCTCATCGGACCGAGCGGCTGCGGGAAATCGACGACGATGCGGCTCATCAACCGCCTCGTCGTTCCGACCAGCGGCTCCATCACGATCGACGGCAAGGACATCGCATCGATCGATCCCGTAGAGCTGCGCCGCAGCATCGGCTACGTCATTCAAAGCGTCGGGCTGTTCCCTCACATGACGATCGCACGCAACGTGGCCACCGTTCCCCGCCTCAAGCATTGGGACAAGGAGCGGATCGCGCGCCGCGTCGACGAGCTGCTCCAGATGGTCGGCTTGAATCCGGATCAATACCGCGACCGGTACCCTTCGGAGCTGAGCGGCGGCCAGCAGCAGCGGATCGGGGTCATCCGGGCTCTGGCGGCCGATCCCGACATCATCCTCATGGACGAGCCGTTCAGCGCCCTCGATCCGCTCAGCCGCGAGCAGCTCCAGGAAGACATGGCGCGGCTGCAGCAGGAGCTGCACAAGACCATCATCTTCGTCACGCATGACATGGACGAAGCGCTCAAGATCGCCGACCGCATCGTCCTCATGAAGGACGGCGAAGTCGTGCAAAGCGATACGCCGGACCGGATTCTGCGCCGGCCGGCCAACGACTTCGTCCGAACCTTCATCGGGCAGAAGCGCTTGGACGCGGGCATGGGACAGGAAGAAGCGCTGCAGCTTGAAGGAGCGAACGCTTCGATCGATTCCCCTTCCGCTTCCGTCAACGACGTCATGGTCACCCAGCCGGCCGTCACCTATCCGAACCGCGGATTGGCCGAAGCGATTTTGACGATGGAACGGCGCAAGGTCGATTCCCTCTATGTCGTGGACCGCCAGCGGCGCCTGCTCGGCAGCGTGTCGATCTACAACGTTCTGGACCGGTACGGCGAAGAGGAAAAGACTGTGTCCGACGTCATGATGCCGGTGCGCTACGTCGTCCAGTCCGGCACTCCGCTGGCGCAGGCCGTCGAGCTGCTCGCCAGCCACCGGCTGCATAACGTTGCTGTCGTGGACGAAGGCGGGCGCTTCATCGGACTTATTACCCGCGGCAGCGTCGTCCGCCACTTGGCGGAGCTGCTGCCGTCGCTCGGCGATGGAGGCGACGGGGAGCGTGAAGGGGATACCGGAACGAGAGGTTACGGCGGTTCCGCGGGGGACAGCGTCTCCGATGCTGGCGGGCAAAGAGCTCTCGGCGGTGAGGAGAGAGATTCTGACGATCAGGGTGCTGGCGGCAGTGCGGAGAGAGAAGTCCGCAAGGGCCAAGAAAGCTTGGGCGAAACCATAGCCCCAGGCGGTCAAGGCGGAGAAGGCGGAGACATCCGCCAGAGCGGAACGGACGCTGGACCGACGGGAACCTCCTCGATCTCCATAAGCCCCGGCAGCAGGGAAAATTCGGATAGCGTCGGACACGGCGGGACGGCGCCGGAGCGTTCCGACGACGAAGGGAAGGATCGTTCATGAGCGGCTTCTTTTCTTTTGTCCGGGACCGCTTTCCCGACATCCTGACCGCGCTGCGCGAGCATCTGGGCATTTCGCTCGCCGCCGTGCTGCTCGGCTGCGCCATCTCGCTGCCGCTCGGCGTGCTGCTCGTCTACAACCGGATCCGCTGGCTGAACAGCGCCGTGTTCTTCGCAGCCAACCTGCTGCAGACGATTCCGAGCCTGGCGCTGCTCGCCATCCTGATTCCGCTCATGGGCATCGGCGTCAAGCCGGCGGTGCTCGCGCTGCTGCTCTACTCCATCATGCCGGTGCTCCGCAACACCTATGAAGGCTTCCGCAGCGTCGATCCCCATGTGCTGGAATCGGCGCGCGGCATGGGCTATTCGTCCGCTCAGCGGCTGCTGCGCGTCCAGCTGCCGCTCGCCGTGCCTTACATCATGTCCGGCATCCGGCTGACGACCGTCTACGTCATCAGCTGGGCCACTCTGGCGACCTTGATCGGAGCCGGCGGCCTCGGACAGCTGATTGTCTCCGGCATGGGCGTCAACCAGCCCTACCTCATCGTCGCCGGTGCGCTCGGTGCGATCGCGCTGTCGCTGGCAGCCGATCTGCTGCTCGGCTGGATTGAAGGCGCCCTGACCCGCCGCTTCGGCTTGAGGGGAGGCGCAGCCGCGTGAGGAGAAGGCATTGGACAGGCATGTCCGTGATTGGGAGGGCGCGCCCTAAGGCGATCAACCCGCCGGGGGATCGGTCCGCGTTCCTGAAGGAGTCAAGCCGGCCGGAAAAGCCGGAATACTCCGGAAAGGCAGGCCGCATGGCGGCGCTGCCGCTGCTGCTGGCGTTCCTTCTGCTCGCGCCGGGCTGCACAGGCAAGGCGGACCTGCGGATCGGCGCCCAGACTTTTACCGAAACGAAGATTCTGGCCGAAATGTACAAAGCCCTCATTGAACGCAGCACGGATCTGCAGGTGAAGGTCATTCCCGACCTGGCTGCCAGCCCGCTCGTATTCAGCGCGCTCGACAGGGGCGACATCGATCTGGCCACGCTGTATTCCGGCGAGATCTTCAACAACCACTTTCCCGTCGAGCCGACCAAGGATCGCGCCGAGGTGCTGCGCCAAGCCAAGGAAGGCTTCGACAAGTATTTCGGCTTCGACTGGATGGATCCGCTCGGCTTCGAGAACACGTACGCCTTCACCGTCCGGCGCGAGGTCGCGGAGCAGAAAGGCTACAAGACGATATCCGACATCAAGCCGGATGCCGCCTCCATGCGCTTCGGCGTGGACACTTCCTGGCTGGAGCGGGTCAGCGACGGTTACCCGGCCTTTCAGAAGGCTTACGGCATTTCCTTCGCCAAGTCCTACCCGATGGAGCTCAGCCTCGTTTATTCCGCCGTCAAGAACAAGCAGGTCGACATCGTCCTCGCGTACTCGACCGACGCCCGGCTGAAAGCATTCAATCTGGCCACTCTGGCGGACGACAAGCATTTCTTCCCGCCCTATGACGCGTCGGCCGTCATGCGCAAGGACATGGAAGCCCGCCATCCGGAGATCAAGCAAGCGATTGCCCCGCTGTTCGGCACGATGGACCGCGACACGATGGTGAGCCTCAACTACCAGGTCGACATCGAGAAAAAGAGCGAGCGCGAAGTCGCGCTCGCCTACCTGAAGGAGAAAGGACTGATTCCATAATGCCCGAGCAGCGAGAGACGCTTGCCGACTTCTGGGACTACCTGTACCGCAACCGCGGCCTGCTGTCCGAATATTTCATCCAGCATGTGCAGCTGGTGGCGGCCGGCGTGCTGCTCGCGCTTGCGGCCGGCGTGCCGCTCGGCATCCTGTGCACCAGGAGCAGGCCGCTCGCCCGGATCATCCTGGCGATCACCGGCATCCTTCAGGTCGTGCCGAGCCTAGCGATGCTCGTCCTGCTCATGCTCTGGATGGGTCTGGGCAACACGACCGTCATGGCCGGCCTCTTCCTGTACTCCCTCAACCCGATCGTGCGCAACACCTATGTCGGTCTGCAGCAGGTCGGCAGCAGCTTTCTCGAAGCCGGCCGGGGCGTCGGCATGAGCCGCTGGCAGCTGCTGTGGAGCGTGCGCATGCCGCTGTCGCTGCCCTATATGATGACCGGCATCCGGATCGCGGCCGTCATCGCCATCGGGGTGGCCACGATCGCCCCGCTCGTCGGCGGCGACGGCCTCGGCCGCGAAGTGTATGCCGGCATCAACGGCCAAAATTCGCTGCGCATCTATGCCGGCGCTCTTCCTGCCGCCCTGCTCGCCATCTTCGCCGACATCGTGCTCGGATATGTGCAGCGGCGGTTCGATCCGGCCGACCGGGCTTCGCGCAGGCGGGGCGGCGGCAAGGCGGAGCAGGCGGTGCCGCCGGTGCCCAAGGCGCAGGGCTGATTAAGCCTGCCCTCCCGTTCCTGAGGAGCAGCGCTTAATGGCTGTCTCCTGTGCGGAAGGAGGCTTGGATAGGGAGGCCTCGCCGCCATGCCGGTCGGGCGATGAGCTTTGCGTGCTTGGCACGCTTGGTGTGCCTTGCAGTCTTTGGCATGCGTGCTTGGTGCTTTGCAAACCTTGCGGCTCTGGCGCTTGGCGCGCTAAACGTATCCGGCGATGCTCAGCCTCGCCGCCTGCCTCCCCCGGCACAGGCAAGAAGGGGGCGAGGGTAAACTTTTGCAGGCCGGGGTAATAGTACGAATAACTTGGCACAGGCGCGCAAAGGAGAGGATTGCCGGATGAAACTGACACACGAGCAGGTCATCGCCCTTCACGGGTTCAACAACCTGACCAAATCGCTGAGCTTCAACATGTACGATATATGCTACACGCGCAACAAGCAGGAGCGCGAGGCCTACCTGGCTTACATCGACGAGCAGTACAACTCCGACCGTCTCAACCATATCCTTCATCATGTGTCGGATATCATCGGAGCGCATGTGCTCAATACGGCCAAGCAGGATTACGAGCCGCAGGGCGCCAGCGTCACGCTGCTCGTCTCCGAAGGCCCCGTCGTGCAGGTTCCCCAGGGCACCTTCGGCGAATCTCCGGGACCGATGCCCTCCAACGTCGTCCTCCAGCTCGACAAAAGCCATATCACCGTCCATACGTATCCCGAATTCCATCCCGACGAAGGCATCAGCACGTTCCGCGCGGACATCGACGTGTCCACCTGCGGCGAGATCAGTCCGCTGAAGGCGCTGACCTATCTCATCTCCTCCTTCGATACCGACATCATGACGCTGGACTACCGGGTGCGGGGCTTCACCCGCGACATTACCGGACATAAGCTGTTCATCGACCACGATATCAGCTCCATCCAGAATTACATTCCGGACGAGGCGAAGGACCTGTTCCACATGATCGACGTGAACGTCTATCAGGAGAACATCTTCCACACGAAGTGCAAGCTGAAGCAGTTCGATCTCAACAACTACTTGTTCGGTTATACGAAGGACAAGCTGAGCGAGGAAGAGCAGCAGGAGATAACCGAGAAGCTCAAGGGCGAGATGGACGAGATTTTCTACGGCAAGAACATGTATTGAATAAAAAAAAGCCTGTCCCGCGCCGGGCTCGCCGGCTGCAGGACAGGCTTGTTCAATTCTTTTGCAGTTTTTCGGCTGCGATCCTTTTCCCGCTTCGGTTCTTTTTCCGCTTCGCTTCTTTTTCAGCCGCGGTTCTTTCAAGCGGCGCCATATCCCAGCCGCTGTTCATTTCCGCGCCGTCCGGCTCGCTTGCTGAAGAGAATACAGGTCCTCCTCCAGCGGCCCCCATCCGCTCGCGCACGGTTCGGACGGCATCCTCGACGGCCTGATTGCGGATGACCGGCGACAGCAGCGAGAGCATGAAGTCCAGCATCAGCTCCGCAGGCAGCTCTCCGAGCTCCTCGTCCCTTTCCATGAGGAAATAATGCTGCAGCTCTCCGATGAGCTGCTTCTTCTGTTCCTTCGGCAGCTTTGTTGTGTGCATGAACCGCCCCGCCTTCCATTCTCGGATTTGTCGGCCAAGCTCAGCAGCTGCAGCTGCTTCCCGCCCTCTTCTCTTCCTTGGAGACGGCGGCTCCCAATCTGTCCGCGCCGGCAGCCGGCTTCTCCGGATCCCTCGAAAACAGCAGAATGCCGTCCCGCTTCTCCCAGCCGGCCTTCGTCCAGAAAGCCGCTCCCCCGTCGTTGCTCTCCATGACCATGAGATAACAGCGCTCGATGCCGGCTTCTCCGAGTCCGCGCAGGCAACGCTCCGCGAGCTCGCTGCCTATGCCTCTTCCCCGGAATTTCGGGTCTACGGCCAGATGGTACAGCCAGCCGCGCCTTCCGTCATGGCCCGCCATGAGCGTGCCGACGACTTTGTCCCCGGCTGAGGCGATCAGGCTCAGGCCGGGATTCCGCTCCAGATAGGCCGAGATCGCCTCGCGCGAATCAGCCCCGCTCAGCACCAGCCCGTCCATCCTCTTCCACAGAGAGACGGAGTCGTCGTAATGGCTGTCGTCCATCGGCAGGTACCGTATCGGCTCCAACACCTGCTCTTGCATTTGCTTCTGCTCCTGAATGCCGTCCATCGGGCTCAATTCCCCTTTCATGAATGCCGCTGTGCAGGCGGAATGTTCGTTCAGATCGCGGCAACATCCGGATTTTTGGACAATTCCCAGGATTGGAATCGAGGCTAAAAGGTCAACGCCAACGTTTTTCGGAGAAAACCATTTCGCAAGCGTTCCTTCCGCTTCTCCGGAATCATTCCATCTGCTCCGCTGACTGGGCTGGATCAGCCTTGTCATGGGGCCTGCCGTCGTACAGCGAGCTATAGAAGCCTAATGGGCATGGGCCCCTACTTCTTCGTTCTCGTGCAGGCTGGCTTCCCGGTAATTGACGTAAACCCTCAGCTTGCCTGCAAGCTTCCGGTCGATGTTCCCGCTCTCGAACAAGCGCTGGATTTCATTGCGCTCGGCCTGGACGGCCTTCTGCTCCAGCTCCTTGCGCCCTTCCTTGGAGCCCAGCGGGCGGCCGAGCGCCGCCTGGCCGCTGCAGAGACGGAGCTCCAGCTCGCGGTAATGCGCCACCATGGCAAGCACGATATCCTTGCTGTAACGGCCTTCCAGCTCCTTGATCCGTTCCCCGGCCGCCTTGACCGAAGCTTGCTTGAGCTCCAGATAGGCTTCCTTGCTCCGGGTTCCCTTGAGCTTGGCCTTGCGGTGCCTGCCCCGCTTGGTGAACAGGCGGAGGAACAAGCCGTAAAGCAGCGTAGCCAGCAGCTTGACCCGGTTCGTCAGGGCCAGCTCGACGCGGTTGAGATAATGCTGGAAGGCTTCTTCCATGTCGGGCGTGATTCTGCCTTCCTCCAGCCATTCGCGGGCAACCTTGCGCTCCGCCTCGAGAGCGTGAAGGCGCAGGTCGACGACGGCGCTTCTGGATTCCGCCTCCGAAGCAAGGCCAAGCCGCAGCTGCTGGATGCGCTGGACATAATCGGCGCGCAGCTCAAGAGCGGCCGCCTGGTTGTCCTCTCGCATTTCCCCTTGCACCGTCCTCAGCCCGGCGTCCAGCACCAGAATGCGCGCGCGGCGCTCCGCTTCCTTGGACGCCGCCTCCATATCCTTGGTCTTGCCGTCTTCGGACGAGCGTGTCAGCAGCGGCAGCATGACGCTGGCGAGCAGCAGCGTGATCAGGATGACGCCGGCGCAGATGAAGAGGATCAGGTTGCGTTCCGGAAACACGGAGCCGTCCCCGAGGAAAAGCGGGATGGAGAACGCGCCCGCCAGCGTCACCGCGCCCCGCACGCCGGACAAGGCGGTCAGCAGCGACGTCTTGAACTTGCGTTCCTTGGCCCATACCCAAGCCATGCGGAGCAGGAGCAGCAGCGCCGTAATGGCGAAAATGTACCCGATGACCTTGCCGTTGTTGTAGTTCGGATCTTCCCAGACCACCTGGATGACATCCGGAATTTCGAGGCCGAGCAGCATGAACACAAGGCCGTTCAGGCAGAAGATGATGACCGACCAGGTGCTGTCGGAGACGACGTTGAGCTTGATCGTGGACGGACCCATCCGATCCCTCTCGATGGCATGGACGACGCCTGCGGCCACGACGGCCAGGATGCCGGACACATGCAGATGCTCCGCCGCAAGGTAGATGACGAACGGAGTCAGGATGAGGATCAGCATATGGACCGTGACGTCCTCCATCCCCCAGCGGCGCAGCCAGACGCGCAGCCAGACGACGGCGAAGCCGAGCGCGGCTCCGAGCGCCAGCCCTCCGAGCGCGATCACGAAAAAGCTGCCGACGGCATTGGTCAGCGAGAAGTAGCCGGTCACTGTCGCCGCGATGGCGAAGTTGAACGCGACGAGGCCGGAGGCGTCGTTCATGAGCGCCTCGCCCTCCAGCAGCCGCAGGATGCTGCCCGGCAGCTTGACGCGGCTCGCGATGGAGCCGACGGCGACGGCATCCGTCGGCGACAGAATCGCCGCCAGCGCGAACGCCGCCGAGAGCGGGATGGCGGGAATCATCCAGTGGATGAACGGGCCGGCCACGAGCACGGTCGCGAACACGAGGCCGAGCGCCAGCAGCAGGATGGAGGAGCGCAGCTTCCACAGCTCCTCGCGAGGTGTGATCTTGCCGTCGTTGAACAGCAGCGGCGCGATGAACAGGACGAAGAACAGCTCCGGATTCAGCGGCACATGATGCAGCCACGGGAAATAGGCGGCCACGATGCCGAGCGCGATCTGAATGATCGGCACCGGAACGAACGGAATGAAGCGGTTGATGATGTTGGAGACCCCGATCAGGACCAGCAGCGCCATCACCATGATGAAGATTTCCATGAGGCAACCAAGCTCCTTATGTACAGTCTTGCCCCTACAGGGCGGAAATGCGTGATCTTATTACTTTACCATAGTGGAGCATGCGATCCTAACCGAAGTCCGTCGTCCGCAAAGTTCGGGCAGGCTGCGCCTACGATCGAAAAGCTGCCGGCGAATAATGATATCCGGCTGGAAATCTTTCGGAATTGCCGCTCATCTTTATTGTTGACGGAAAATCGGATTCAATGGCATAATCAGTTTATTCCAATTAGTCGTATTCATTAATACTACTACATAAAGGAGGTCGGCATCGATGATCGATCGGCTCAAGCGGCTCGGCATGTCCGAGCTGGAAGCCCGCTGTTATCTGGCGCTGCATGAAGAGCCTGTGCTGTCCGGCTACGAAGTCGCCAAGCGCGTGTCCGTCTCGCGCACGAACGTCTATGCGGCTCTGAGGTCGCTCGTGGAAAAGGGGATTTGCCGCGTGTCGGAAGGCGAGACATCCATGTACGCCGCCATTCCCATCGAGGATGTCATTCGCCAGCTGCGCTCGGAGTTCGAAGAGAATGCCGGCATTCTGGAGCGGGATCTGAAGCCTCAGCCTCCTGCGCCGGGCTTCTATACCTGGACGGGCGAAGGGAATATGCGGACCGCGATCCGCCGGCTGATCGCTGGCGCCCGCCGCACCGTCGTCGTCGATATATGGAGCGAGGACTTCCATGAATTGGAGCCGATGCTGGCCGAAGCCGAAAGCCGGGGCAAGACGGTCATCGTCATTACGATCGGCGAGGTCGAGACCGGGCTCAGGCATGTATTCACCCACAAGCGGATGGAGATGTGGCTTCCGGAAAAATCGAGAGGCTTCTACATCCTCTGCGACTGGAAGGACGGGCTGCTCGGCAGCTTCAACGAGCCCGGCAAGCCTTCCGCCCTGGAGACGGACCATCCGTCCGTATCCGGAATGCTCCTGCAGGCATTCCATCACGACCTGCTGATGATGGACATGGAGCGCGACTTCGGTCCTCAGCTGGCCGAAGCTTACGGCTCCGACTATGAGAAGCTGCTTGACCGCTACCGCCATGATTATGGCTGGGATATTCCTTGACGGCAAAGAACCCTGCCTTGTATGTGAGCTAATGCCAGCCGATATCCCTTATGCCTGTCCGCTGATTCGGTAGATGTCTGCCAAGGCCAGCTGATGCCAACAGATCCGGTCGATGTCCGCCAGAGCAAGCGGATGTCCGCTTATTTCGGTTGATGACAGCTGAAGCCCCACGTTTTGAAGCTAGAGATGAATAGACCACTTGGAACAGAGAGGAAACCGAAACCATGTCACAAGCTGTCGCCCGTAGAATATCGACGAATGCCACCGTTTTCCCGATCCTGTTCATGATCAGCACGGTCCACCTGCTCAACGATTCCATGCAATCGACCGTGACGGCCCTCTTTCCCGTCCTTCGCGAGACCCAGCATCTCAGCTACGGGCAGATCGGCCTGATCGCTTTTATGATGAATATAACGGCTTCATTCCTGCAGCCTCTCGTCGGGCTGTTCGCCGACAAAAAGCCGCGCCCTTACATCCTGCCCTTCGGCGTCTGCTTCACGCTCGTCGGCGTCGTCTGTCTTGCGCTTGCGCCGAATTTCGTGACCATTCTCCTGTCGGTAACAGCAATCGGCGTCGGCTCGGCCATCTTCCATCCCGAATCGTCGCGCGTCGCCTATCTGGCCGCAGGCAGCAGCAGAGGACTCGCCCAGTCGATCTTCCAGGTCGGCGGCAATATCGGCAGCGCGCTCGGCCCCGTCATGACGGCGCTTATCTTCATCCCGCTTGGCCAAAAGGGAGTGCTGCTGTTCGTCGCGGCCGCCGTTGCAGGCATCGCGATCCAGACTTTCGTCGCGCGCTGGTATAGTTCCATCAACGCCGCTCCCCGCCCCAAAAATACGGCCGCGGCCGCAAGCTCCGCCCTGCCGAGGCTGTCTTCGGGCAAGGTGAAGTTCTCCATCGGCATCCTGGTGCTCCTTGTCTTCTCCAAGCATGTGTACCTGTCCAGCTTCACCAGCTTCTACTCGCTCTACCTGATCGACGATTTCGGAATCGGCAAGCAGTCGGCCCAATGGTATCTGTTCGCTTTCCTCGTCGCTTCCGCCGTCGGCACCTTCATCGGCGGACCGATGGCAGACCGCTTCGGCCGCCCCATCCTGGGAACTGCTCCTTTCTCTCTTTTGCTTCCTTATGCGAGTCCCTTCTGGTCGGCCGTTCTGTGCGTATGCGCCGGGTTCGTGCTTTCCTCCGCCTTCTCGATCATCGTGGTCTACGCCCAAGAGCTGCTGCCGGGCAAAATCGGCCTCGTCTCCGGCTTGTTCTTCGGCCTTGCCTTCGGACTTGGCGGACTCGGCTCCGCCTTGCTCGGCGAGATCGCGGACGCGACCAGCATCGGCCTGGTCATGAAGATCTGCTCTTACCTTCCGCTGCTCGGCATTTTCACCCTGCTGCTGCCCAAGGATAGAGAGCTGCATGGGCAAGGCGCATGAATGGCCTCGCAGCTGTACCCCAAGAATGCAAAAGACACCCGTTTCGGGTGTCTTTTGCATTCTGCGCGTCAAGAGATCCTCGTTCCGATCTCGAGGATTCCTGACCAGCCGAGCGGCCGGCTCCGCGCCGTCTCCTCATCGCCTTCCATCAAAGACCTGCGTCCGCGACTACAGCCGGCCGGTCCGCTTTTTCGATGGCCGGCCTCTTCAGCGTAATCGCCAGCAGCAGCCCTGCCGCCGCCAGAATGGCGATCAATTGATACGCGTTGTGGAACGCATGCGACATCGCATCCGGAAGCACCGCTTCCCCTTTGCGCGCATAATGGTCGGTGCGATTGACCAGAAGCGTCGTAAGTCCCGCGATGGCGAACGAACCGACGACCTGCTGGGCGGCGCTTGTGAGCGAAGTTACCCTGCCGACCAGCTCCTTGGGCGCCGTTTGGATCAAGTGCGTATTCAGCGCAATGAACGACATTCCCGTCCCGAATCCGATCAGCGCGCGCGGGACCAAGAACAGCCACGGGCTGTCGCTCGGATCGATGAGAGAGACCAGATAAGCCCCGGCCGTAATCAGGATCAAGCCGCCAATTACCAAAGGACGCGCTCCGATCCGATCGAACAGCCTTCCGCTGAACGGCATCATGACCGCGGAGGCCAGCGCCTGCGGCAGCGTCCACAGCCCGGCCTCGAACGCGCTCATTCCCATCAATCGCTGCATGAAATACGGAATGGCGAAGATCAATCCGAACATGGCGAATTGCATCACCCACTGCACCAGAATTCCCCGCGTAAATTGAATGGACCGGAATACCCTCAGCTCCAGCAGGGGCTCCTTTTGGCGCCGCAGCTCAACGACGGCAAACAAGATCATCGCGACAGCTCCTACGGCCAGGCCGGCAATCGTTTTTGCCGAGGACCATCCCTCCCCCGCTTCGCTCAGTCCGTACGACAGGCCGCCGAAGGCGAACGGCGCCAGCGCGATGCCGGCGTAATCCAGCGGAGCCGAGGCTTTTTTCGGTAGATTCGGCAGGAACATGGCGCTCATGACCACTCCGGCAATCCCGACCGGAATATTGATGAGGAAAATCCACGTCCAGCTGACGTAATCGACGAGATAGCCGGAGACGACCGGTCCGAGCGCAGGCGCAAGCAGGATAGGCAGTCCCATCATGCCCATGATCCGGCCCACCGACTCGGGAGGACTGATCCGGTAGGTCATCGCAAATGCAATCGGCACGACCATTCCGCCGCCCAGCCCCTGCACGACACGAAAGAAGATCAATTGCTCTGCGGTGCCCGCGAAAGCGCAAAGGATGGATCCCGCCGTGAATAAGATAATCGAGACGATGAACGTCTGCTTCGCCCCGAACCGGTCGGAGAACCATCCCGCCATCGGAATGACGACAGCCTGCGCGAGCGAATAGCCCGTAATCGTCCATTGAATCAAGCTCAGCTTGCTATGCAAGTCATCCGCCAGTACCGGAATAGCGACGTTCACCGCCGTCGTATCCAGAATCACCATGAACAGCCCGACGACAATCGCAATCAGCGGAGCCAGAAGCGAACGAACGGGCAAGGACTCTCCAGTTTGTGTGGACATGACAATCTCCCCCAAGCGTATTCATTTTCTTGCCCCTAAAGTAGCATAGGAGACCATACAAAGTAAACTAATTTTATAAAAAAAGTTCAATTCGTATATCACGTTTATATTCAAGAAGAGATGATTTATACTAAAGGGGCCAACCTGGAGGTGTGTTAAAATGTCGGAAACCCCATTTGATCCGCTGTTCGAGAAACGGGAGAAGCTTGTCTTGCGCTTGATGCCCTATGTCCATAAGCATGGCATCAGCCCGCTCAAAATGGATGAACTGGCCAAATATATGGATATCAGCAAAGCGACGATGTATAAATATTTTGCTTCCAAAGATGAAATTGTGGGCTGCATTGTCCACAAATTCGCGGCGTTCGTATCCGATCAAATGCTGTCGGAAGCTCCGCCGAGGCTGTCGCCGGAGCGGCTCTCGCAGCCGTCCGCCGAGGAGCGGAGGTTCTACAACGAATCCTTCGCCCAGGCGTTCAAGCTCACGATCAAGCTGTCTTACTACTTGACGGATGTTCTGATTCAGGATCTGAGCGCGACGTATCCGAGCTTGGCCGTCAAGCTTGCTGAAGCCGTAGAGCTTTGCAAAATCAAGCTGTCCGACTACTTCGAGAGCGGCATTCAGCTCGGGGTATTTTATCCCATCAATACGCGGCTTTATCTGACCCAGGTCGATCTTGTCTTTCGGAAGCTGCTGGATCCCAAATGGCTGATGCTGCAAGATATGACCTTGAAGCAAGCTCTGATGGACTTTTTCAAGACCATGAAGCATCAGGTCTTCTATGAAAAATGGATGGATAAAGATTATTCCTCGATTGAGCTCTATTTCGACCGATTGATTGCGGGGATGAGAACGCAGGAATGATAGAGCATGGTCGTGTGATAGGCTGGCGCCAAGCCAAAAAAAACCGCCGGATGTATCCGGCGGGCAGTCTCGCGCATGTCGATATCAGTTGACCACGATCTTGAACGTTGAGGTCGTGTTTTTGATATTCGTGAAGTTGTTCGTCATTTTCAGGTTGTTGAATGTCACGGAACCGACTGCCGGCCCTTGGCCGGGTTCAGGCATTTCATTGGCCCAGATGGCTACGCCGGACTTGGCGTCGTAGGCATCCCCGCTCTTCTGCGCGCCGGAGATCGAGATGTTGCTGAAGATCGTGTCGGTGACCGGGTTTTGCGGCTGGCCCCCGCTGTAGTTCGTCTGGAACATGATGCCGACATAAGTCGGGTCGATGATGTCCACGTCGCTGACGCGGATGCCCTGGAATACTTTGGAAGCCGAGAACACCCAGATGGCCGGGAATACCTGCTGTCCCCAGAAATGGCCGCCGGAGCGGACGACCGAAATGTTCTGCAGATTGGTCGTCGGCGAAGCGCCGAAGCCGTTCATCGGATACCCGAAGTCGAGCGAGCTGATCGTGATGCCGGAGTAGCAGAGCGTGTCGGCAATGTAGATGTTGCGGAACGTGTTGCCGTAACCTCCGTACACCGCCAGGCCTGCCGCGCGCCAGGTAAGGATCGAGGTCAGGTTCTCGAAGATGTTGTCCTTCTCGTCCGCTCCGCCTGCATCGATCGCCGAGAACAGCGCGAAGCTGTCGTCGCCCGTCGCCCGCGCCTCGATGTTGGAGACGAGACTGTTCGTGCTGCCGTTGGTCATGTTGATGCCGTCGGCAAAGGTGTTGCGGATGCGGGAATTTTTGATCGTCATGTAGTCGGTGTTGGCGCCCCAGTACATGCACACCTGATGCTCCGTCCAGATGTTGTCGATCGTCATGTTCGCCACGTTGGAGAAGTCGAATACTTTGCCCGGTCCGTCGATGCGGCTCTTGTAGTTGCCGAAGTAGGCGAAGCCGGAGAAGGTCGAGCCATTGGCCGTCGCTTCGGCGCGGAAGCCGATGTCCGTATTGTCCTGGTTGGCCGGCGCCGTGAAGCGCGTATACCAAGGGCCTGCGCCGACAATTTTGACCGGCTTGCCGTAGACCTGGAACTTGTTCGAGGTCGAGTACGTTCCCGCCGGCAGATAAACGCCTTCCAGCGTGCCGGTCGTGTCCATGCGGAATTTGTCCAGCGCGTTCTGCACGTCCTGATGCGTGAAGCCGGCCGGAACGACGTACTTCGCCGGGTTCGGGTTGGCGATCGGGGCCACCTGCTCCAGGTTGATGAAGTCGATCGCATAGTTCGTCGTGTTGGCTGCATCCTTCTGCAGCTTGATCGTGCTGCCCGCCGGAATCGTCGTGTCGAACATCATGTTGGCCTCGTCATAAATATGACGCGGTCCGCCGGAGGAAGGACTGTTGTCCGGATTCGTTTCATTGCCGTACAGCCAGGCGTATTTGCTGGTGAGCTGGATGGCTTTGGCGAAGCTGCCGTTCACGTACACGTTGAGGGTGGAGTCGATGCCTCCTCCGCCGGGAGCGTCGGGTATGGAGAAGCGGACGACGAGCGTGTTCGTGCTCGCCTTCGTCGTGAACTGCACATAGCTGCCGGTCGAGTTCAGCGTGACCGCCTTGCGGCCGGAAGCTTCGCCGGCGATGTCGCCGATGTTCCGGTTCGGCCCGACGACGGAGGCGCCGCCGCCCGTAGCGCCGTCTTCGGCTTCGTACATGTCATACGGCATATTCGCGCCGCGTCCGACGAAGAACGATTGCGTGCTCGTGTTGTTCGCCTGCTTGACCGGCAGCTCGTTGCCGTCGACGGCGATGACGGTTTTGACGGTATATTTGCCATTCACGGCCGTCCAGGTGCCGAGGCTGATCGGAGCCGTCGAAGCGCCGGCCGCAAGCGTGCCGCTGTAGGAACCGGTGAGCGTTTTCAGCACCGCTCCGCTCGTTGCGTCCGACAGCGTCAGCGTAATGCCGTGAGCGCCGGCCGCGGATGCCGCCGTTCCTTGGTTTTTGAGGATGACCGAGAAGCTGACCGTATTGCCTGCAGCCGGATTGCCCGGACTCCAGCTCACGCTGGAAGCGATGAGGTCGGAGCTCGATACGGGGCTGACAACGAGCGGCGACGAGGCCGTGAAGCTGTTGTTGTTCTCGTTCAGTTCAACGACCGCGTTGTTCTCGTCGACCTTGGCGGTCGCTTGATAGGAGCCTGCGTCCTTGGCCCCGATGCTGAGCGGCACGTTGACGGAAGCGCCTGCCGCAAGAGCGCCGACATCGGCTGTTCCGGCCAAAGTGCTGCCCAGGTAGAAGTTGACCTTCGTGGCGGCCGATGCCGCCGTTCCGATGTTGCGGACGGCAGCAGTGAGCGTCACGGAGTCTGTTTCCACTGGAGAGGCTGGAGTCCAGGTGAGAGCGGAAACCGTCAGATCCGGATTCGGAGCCGGCGTGCCGATGACCTGAAACTCGGCGACCTGGCCTGCCGAGGAGCCCGTGTTCGCCGTAAAGACGAGCTGCACGTCGCTCGCGGTGCCGGAGACAGGAATCGTCACCGTGTTCCCCGTAGCCGGATCGAAGACGTAGTCCTTGGCGGCGACGAGGCTCGTGAAGGAGCTTCCGTTCTGGGTTTTGCCCATCACCTGGATCGTCTGTGTGCGCTTGCCCCAGGACGAATCCGGGTTCAGCTTCAGCACGATCGAGCTCAAGGCAGCATTCGCGCCCAGGCTGACGGTCAGCGTGTTGGGATAGGAGCCGCCGGCGCCTTCCCAATAAGTAGCCGTGTTGCCGTCATTGGCGTTGGCCGCTACGAAGGTATACACCGTCGAGCTGGCCGAGATCGGCTTGCCCTGGGCAAGATTCGAGCCGGGACCCGGCGTCGGGGTGGCTGTAGGCGTTGGTGTGACGGTTGGTGTCGGTGTTGGTGTTGGTGTTGGTGTTGGTGTTGGTGTTGGTGTTGGTGTTGGTGTCGGTGTTGGTGTTGGTGTTGGCGTTGGTGTTGGTGTTGGTGTTGGTGTCGGGGCGGTTCCGCCGTAGATCTCGAACTCCGAGAATTGGCCAGCCGGCCAAGCGGTGTTGGAGGCGATCGTCAGCTTCACGTAACGTACGCTTGCCGCCGTGAACGAGACGGTGACCGTATTGCCGCTGGCGGGATCGAAGGTGTAGTTGGCGGCGGCTTTCAGAGTGGTATAAGCAGAATCGTTCGTACTGCCGGAGATGAGGATATTCTGCGTGCGGGCTTCCCATCCCGAAGGCAGCTTCAGGACGACTTGGCCGACGCTCTGCGAGCTTCCGAGGTCGATTCGGACCCATTGCGGCCAAGCATTGTTGACGCTTTCCCAATAAGTCGATGCATTGCCGTCGTTGATGTTCGATGCCTGGTAGACATCCGCGTAGCCGCTTGCCGCCACGGACTTGCCGAGCGCGAGGTTCGTCGCCGCTTCAGCCGCATTCGGATGCAGCGACAGCGATCCGAAGATCAGCGCCAGGGCAAGCAGCAGCATCGAGGCGCGTTTCGTTTTTGCCATTCGTCAATTGCCTCCTTAATAGTAGAGAGAATGATAGAGGAC
>Ga0194137_10000557_pt1 | contig 24312 bp, 42 predicted proteins | sample TARM_MetaG_T3_14_FD_134025 | JGI IMG/M metagenome (GOLD analysis project Ga0194137, IMG submission 134025) | Freshwater microbial communities from Pennsylvania, USA, analyzing microbe dynamics in response to fracking - TARM_MetaG_T3_14 (version 2) | ecosystem: Environmental > Aquatic >... | reverse complement strand
TTATTAATTGATAAATAATACAATATTGCAGGAATATTTTGATCGAACCCATAGTTCTTACAAGTATTGCATCCTTTTCCAGCTAAATGATTACTAGCAGTTTGTTGGAATACTCCACAAGTAGGGCATATTATTGTTACTTTATGCCAACTTTTTGTATAAACTACTTTACTGTAATCATAAATGTTACCATGTGTAGCAATTGCTTTAGCAATAAATGATTTTGTAGTATCTGTTAAATCAGCATTTCTACATTTTACACATCCTGAGCCTTGTAAATGTGTATGAGAGGTTTGTTCAAAATCACCATGAATTGGGCAAGTAACTGTTATAGATAGTTTATTTTGTTTATATTCAACTTTACTATAATCATACTTATCTCCATGTATTTGTTTAGCTTTAGCAATAAATTGTGTTGTTGTAAAGCGTAGCTTATTATTAGCAATTTCTTTAGCACATTGAGGACATCCTGATCCATTTAGGTGTATTTCTGCTTTTTGACAAAATTTTCCGTGTATGCCACAATTGATATCAACTGTATTACTTAGATTAGTGTATGAATTTTTATCGTATGTGTATTTATTTTCATGTAATATAATTGCTTGTTTTTTAAATACTTCAAAAGGGGTCGATTTACTTTTACGCATCTTTTCTTTACCACATTCATAACAACCTCTACCTTTACAGTGCTCTGATAAAGGTTGTTTAAAGTCTCCATGTACCGGGCATACAATAATTACTGGCAATGTACTATACTTATAAATTACTTTATCATAGTTATAATATTTTCCGTGTACTTCTTTAACTTTAATACGAAATTTATTAAATCCGTTTATTATTCTTTTATTTGTTATGCTTGGATCTATTTTCATAGCGTCTTTCTGACATTAGTAAATTTAAGGGAGTTAAATAGAAGTGTCAAATTTCGCTAACTCTAAGTCCTTAATAAAGTGATAGGTTAGCGGGTATTTGACTGACCCATAGACTATCACTTAATTAAAAACTTAGAGCAATTATGCTCTAAGTTTACTTAATAAGGTATTAATATCTTCTATTGAAGCATTGTTTTTTAATGTTTGTAAAGCACTTTGATCATAACCGAAGTCTGCCTCAGCTCGTAAGTGTACAGTTTGATCCTTCAAGAAATCTGGAATCATGCATTCAATTAGATTGTTGTTTACCCATTGAATTGCTTCTATGGTGTCATCAATCTCATAATAAAGGGCATCATGAATTGTGTTTAATCCAAGGATGTTATATGGATTACCGTTTGCTAAATAAAGATCACGGAATTTGGTTGCTGAAATTAAGGTTAAATTAGAATAGCTTTGAAAATTTGCGTTGTTCAAAGACAATAAATCAGACTTAGGGTTACTAGAATACACTCGTAAACCCCAGTTGAGGTGTAAGTAGCCTTGCTCTTTGGAGATTGGTACTACGTAATCCTCGCGAAATCTGGCAACACCTGGGTATAGTTCAGTATGGTAACGGTCAAAGATTGCTTGGGTAATGCTTCCCCCTTTGTGATCGTCTGGGAACCCCCCATAAGCAAGTTTGAAGGTTTTGTTCTTACTATCTGATCGTAAAAATGAAGCTTTAGAGTCTGTTTCTGTAAGTTTATAGCACATATTGTTATACTGAATAGTATCCTCGAAAGGTTGCCCAGTAAGTTCTTCCCATTTCTCTTTGAAAAAGATAGTGCTGTGAAGAGTATGCATATCCCACATAAGTCCAGTTTCTGGATCAGGGCTAAGTAACTTGATAGTTGTTGCGTCCTTGGTTAAACAGGCGTTGATGTGGTTTTCGAGACCGTTATAATCTACTGCCACTAAGATACGCCCTGGGGGTGCAATAAACATGGACTTAACAGTTTTGCCATAAACTTTGTGATTAACTGGTTGAGTAACTCCATTAGCACCCATTTGGTGCTTCATAGGTGCTTCCATCTTGTCATCCCCGGCTTTGCCAGATAAGCGTCCAGTGAAAGTGCCGAATAACCGTAATGACCAATGCACTCTGCCATTAACAGTTGAGCCATAATACTTGGGGATGTATTGCGTAATTATATTTTTGGATTGTGCCACTTCAAGGTAATGCTTGATAATTTCTTGAGGTTCTCCGGCAGTTGTTTTTGATAGTTCAGTTAAAACATCTTTGTCAAAGGACATTTCACCAGTATCTTTGGACACTTTGTAAGAAGTCAATCCAAACTCAAGCCACATTTGCTTAAGTTGCTGGTAATTCCAAGGATTAAATCCGATTTGTATATATTCCTCGGGGTGCTCAATCTTGTGAATGCGATTAGCAGTTGTGTTCTGTCGTAAGCATTCAGCTTCTTCATAAGCTTGGGCTCCGGCAACTACCAGAGGAGCATTAAATTGCTTGTCTCGCAACAAGTTAGTAATTGGGGTGTCCATAGACTTAAGGTCCTTGGCTGAGACAGATTCAAAAGAAGTGCCGTCATAATAGTTGACAATCCAAGTTCGCATAGCAACATTATTCTTGTAACCCTCGTTTTTTGGGTGCTTCATAGCCTTGTAAATGGGTTTTAAGAACTTGTCGATACGCTCCTGATCAACTCGGTCCTGAAATTGCTTAACCATTGGGTATTCTCTAATGGTTTTGAGTGTAAGCTCATTAAATGCTTCCACTTCGGCTTTGAGTTTGTCAACTTTAGATAAGTCAATTGCTTGACCATTCATAATCATCTCAACAATTACAGGAATTGCGGGTTTGAGAATAAATTCGTAGTAATATCGTTGGTTAAATTGCTCAGTGTTGTAGCGTGGTTCAGAAGTTGGCATAACCCAATGATTGGGGTATGCTGGTTCAATATCAAACTTCTCCCAAGCAAGTTTAGTTGCCATAGTGTCTATGCCTGCGTATTTGATAAGCGCAAGGTTATACACAGATGAGTCATTGGTCCCAACATAGTTGAGATTAGTAACTGTGGGGTTCAGTTCAGTGTCGTACAAGTTAAATGAGGATTTGCCAGAAGCCCAATCTTGATAAAGTGTGCCAGATACTGCTTTAAGCCCAGAAACACGCTTAGCAGAGTCAACATTGTTGTTATAAACTGCTGCTAATAGTTGGGAATCCTCGTAATTGATTGGCAATTTGCCAGTATGATGCTTGATGAATTTCCAATCAAAAGTTGCATTATGCCAAACTTGCCGCAATCTGGTAGTGACAAGCCAATTCAATACATAGTCACGAATCTCGTCGTCTTTGAAAACAATAACAGTAGACTTTAGTAAACTCCAACCAATAGAAAGCATAGTTAACGGGTTGAAATGTGGTAAGGTTAAATCTTTGGCTTCAAAGTCCACCGCGACAGTGTGAAAATCTGCATCGTATCTAGCAAGCCAACGTTTGGCTACATCAAGTTGGTCACAAAAATATACTACGGGTTCAATGTACTGAGAAGCAATAATCTCTACGACTGCGGATATATCAGAACAATCCACAATACGAATTACTGATGAGTCCTTAATACCCCAATAATCAGTGACAATTGGTGTAGGCAACTGAAAAATCTCGTAGCCCAAGTCCGAGTAGGGCAGTTGATGGATTAAACGAATGTTAAATTTAGGATTAGAGATTCCAAAACGCTCAGTCAATTGAGTTCTGATAGATACTTCGTAGTTATCTGGTAATTCGGTTAATAGTATGGTCATAGTTATTCCTTTAGTATTTATGAATACCCATTTATCCATCCGGGTAAAGTAATGCGTTCCTTGCACATACTCTTGATTTCTTCCAAAGCGTATGATTCATAATCTGCATGGTCTGTATCATTATCCTTACAAATTCGAATTGTCATAATTATCCTTTGTGGTTATTTGGTATACCAAAATTTGTTTCAAGAATTTTTAATAATTTATGAGATTCTGCATTGGAGTGCACTCTAATTATATGTGAATCGGGTTGAGTCCAAGGAGAACCATCAACACAAAATACTAAGTAAGATTCAGAAGGATGTACAGTTTCATTTACGTATGGTATAAAAGTTGGTGCGTGTAGTACTGGACAAGGCTTTGCAGTTTCCCAAAAGTTAAGTTGATACATCAAGTCATTCTTAATTTGAGCTTGAAATAAATCTGGTCTATCAGTTGCCCAAAGACCTGCTGTATAATGTGAGAAATGCTCAAGGTCTTGAAGTTGCCTAATTGCCATTTGCAGTTTTTCTAATTCTAAAAATGAGTGATCCAGCAATAGTCTGCTATGCTCTTTTAATACTGTTAAAGCGTGTATTTCAGGATTCATAAATCCTCCTTGTAATTGGTGTTGTAATGCTCAATTATTTGCTCAAAACTCTGTGGAGTAATTATGTTAATGATGTCATCATAAGACATGTTGTATAACAACTGGTCAAACACCAATTTGCTAACTTCATTAGCTTGACTAAAAGTAATTCCCAAAGAACCATTCATTGTAGTATCAATCTGTATTGCAGAATGAGAATACGGAATTGTTAAAGTCATAAGTTACTCCTCAAATAAGGTTAAATAATTAGCACAATCTTGCTTAGACAAGTACTCAAATGGATTGATGTCGAGTTCAACTTGCTCCTCAGAAACTGGCTCAATCAAAGATATAATAAAGGGGTTACTTGGTACCTCACCAGATTCATCCATAAACTCCATGATTTGCCGTTGTATTTCGGACAAATCAGAGGGTTCGATGATATAACTGGTTAAAGCCATGCTACGATTGCCGTCTGCGTCAGCTCCATAGTATGAGTCGACAACTTTGTACATTAGTTACTCCTCAATTGGTGGTACGTATTGGTCACAAACTTGCTTATACTTACAATATTCACAAAGCATGTACTTAGGTGGGATTGAAATTTGAACATCTCCTGCACGTCCAGATTTCTTAATAAACTCTGCCAACTCTGCAGCGGAAGAGCATTTAGAACCGCGAACAGTTGCCATCTTGCCAGTGCTGCCCATACGTTGTAGCTTCCATTCACCAGGACGATAGCCTCTTTCTGCGTCAGAACATAGTGGGATAGTGCCATTGGCTAAGTGGTCCTTGATTTGTTGGATCCGGTCAAATAAGAACTCCTCAATCTCCTCAGTTGGTCTTAGAGGAAAAGTTACTTCCTGGTCAATGGTATACTTGCCCATGTCTGAACCATTGCTAAGGCTGAATAGAATTGAACCGTAAGGCTTGATTTCTGGGTCATTTTCTAAGTATTTGTAAATCGAAAGTTGTGCTACAAACTTGAAATAATTAGGAGCCTTGATGTACATGTCTTCAAAGGTCCATTCAGGCTGCAGTTGTTCTTTGTCATTAATCAATTGTTTGATATTGTAGTTTGAAACAAACTTAAAGTCTTTGATTTGCTTATCAGGTGTAAGTACGTCAAATTCACCAGAGATCTTCCAGCCGTTCACTTCGCGTTCAATACGTTGCTCACAGCGGTACCCAGAGTTATGCTCATTTAATGCTGCAGTTAACCCGTTATGCATTGCTGTACCCTTAGCAGATGCCATAAGTTCAGCTACATCCTGGATTCCAGTGTCAGGGTATTTAATAGCAAGAATTGCTTTGCGTACAGGTCCAATAATTGTAGTAGTGGATAATTTGCCCTCACGAGGAGGGTTACCACTGTACAATAAACTATGATACGCTGCAAAAATGGCGTGTTCTTGTGAAAGATTACTCTTGTTGGTAAACGTGACACCTTTGATTGTGATATCTTTAGATTGTTGTGCTGCTAAGGCGATGTTGCTCATGTGCTTCCTTTAAGATAAGTTGGATATTTTGTAAATGTTCTTCAAGTTCTGGAATAATCTCAGCAGTATATAAACGGTCAGTATTCCCTAAGTAGGCAAGAATAGTGCTTTGTGGGCCAATAGTACTTAATAAGTATAGCTTAACAAATACTCTTGCGTTAGTGGTCACACTGTGGAGTTCTCGTGTATAAGAAAGAGATATATCATATGAATGAGATGCAAGTTTAAGTACTTCGACTAAAGGTTCTGTATTAAGCAACTGTTTTAAAGATCTAGGATAGAAAGTAAGTAAGACTTTCCAAAATTTAAAAGTTTCTAAAATATTGTCTGGAGTGATCGTTTTGGAATTACAAAGCATTCTTGCTGCATATTCTATCTTTTCGTCCATTGCTCTGGTAATTGTTCTTACTCCGGTGTGATAGTTTATAGCACGAGTAACTAACATGAAGGCATATCTAGTAGACTCCATATTTTCAGGCCTTATACTAAACTTATCGGAAATTGTAAAAATTTTCTTAATAAATTTAGGAATAGGTCCTTTTTTCTCTTTAAGAGCTTCTAGCTCAGCCAGTAAAACTTTGTACTTAAAAGGGTCAATTGTGCTCATACTTAGAATGCTCCTGTAATATTGGTTTAATGTAATTATTTATACTATTTTCAGAAATATCAATAATGTGCATTTTACGATTAAGTGCTAAAGCACATTTAAGACTCTTACCAGATCCACCAAAGGGGTCAAGAATCAAATCATTAGGGTAAGTGGACTGCTCAATAATTGTTGATAATAACTGTTCAGGTTTCTCAGTTGGGTACCCTCCAGATTTAGGTAAAGGAGGACGTTGTAAGTTAAAATTCAATTGAACCGCGGGTTTAAGTAAACATCCGTTCAAGCTATAAACTTGAATAAGTTCAGGAGGCATATCATACTTACCCATATTGCAAAGTTTGCCAGTGCTAGTAAGTTTGGTATATTGCCCTTGAGCTGCAAGTTTGAGTCCAACTGCATCAAATGCTGCAATGTACTTCAAAGCCTTAACATAAGAAGATCGACCTCCAGCAATCATGAAATAGACTTGTGAATGTTGGTTTTTAAGTCCAGTAACAATATGCTGTAAAAGTTGTTCAAAAACGTCTGGTTCAATCAAGTTATAGTTTGATAAATTACGGTTACCACCCTTCTGTCCGCCAAGATTGTAAGGTATATCTAAAAATACCATGTCATACTCGACTCCTGCACCAATAAGTTCTGGTACAAGTTCCAATGAATTACCATGGATAACCATAGCATCAATATCGTCCGATGCTAGTATATAGATTCCTCTAGCAACACGGATTAATACTTGATCTTTGGTAGCTTCGTTAACACGTCCTCGTATAGTGGTGTTTGGCACATTAGCAAAAGTGGTATATAAATCAGTTAATGAAACTTGTGTTTGATTGGATACATACTCAATAATTTGGGCTCTAAGGCTCATAAATCAATCCTTCTGTAAATTCTTGCAATATTTAACAAAGCTACCACGGTCAAATGCTTTGCTATTGAGGTCTTGTAAAATAAGTTTCTCGTTGTTGGGTTGGATGTACTTACCAAGGTAGTAAACCATTCCAGGTTTGACTCCAAAGTACTCACAAAGTTGCTCTAGTTTGAATTTGATAAGTTTCTTGATAAAGTTGCTGTTTGGGGTGTCCCAAACAATCAGAGGTAAAACCGCAGTGAGTTGGGGGTTAACTTCTACATTGGGGAGCTTAGGTAAACGAGCATTGCTGACAATCTGAAACTGTTTAGAATTAAAGAATTTGCAAGCTTCGATATACAAAGTTTCAGAAGAATCGAATTGTAAAATTTTGTAAGTAGATTTGCTAATATCATCAAATAAAGCTAAGGCTCGCATACGTTCCTTAGAAAATAATATGGTAACTGTGTTCATAACTTTGTGTTCAGAATACACAGGAATCATATCAGAAGGCTGATGCAAAGTCTTGATATCATACGCAGTCACGCATCCGCAAGGGCACTTCTGATACTTGGTAACTAGCCCAAGCCCAGCGTCAAGTGTCTTATACTTAAATTCCCAAGATGGGTAAGGTTGCTTACATGGGGTACCACTAATTACCCTATAATTGGTGATGAAAGGATTCTCGTTGTGGTGAAAAGGTTGTTTACCCTCGCAGGTAACAACGATAGGCTCACCCTTACAGGACTCTAAACAAAAGTACAATTGCATTGGGTCATTGCCATACTGGTCATAACACTGGTCTTTGCAAGACTTTTTCTTGGAATAGGACGAAAAATCGGTATATGGATTAACAAAACCGAGTTGCCCTGTCATATCGTAAACTACAGCAACCTTGTTGGGATCAGCTGGGTTAATGGTAGATGCTCGCCAAAGAATTTGCAAAGCAAGGGAGTGAATCTTGGTAAAAAAGGCATAAATCAATCGGTCAGTTCTGGGTGAGTCCCAACCAAGAGATAAAGCCCTCACATTGATTAGAATGCCTGGGCCTGACTCGTAGTACTCCAAAGCTTGCGTTTGTTGATTGTCGGTCAATTTGGAGTGCACTAATTGCACATTGTTCAAATCTGAAAGTAATGAATGCAATTGTTCAGCAGTTTCAATGTAGTTTACATATATAACAGTGTTGTGGTTGGTGTCTAGTTGCTGCTCAATAATAATCTTGCGGATATTGCCAAGTAAATCCTCGGTCTTGATAATCTGTCGTACAACTGACTGGTCAAAATCCTGCTTGGTAGTTAGTAGTTCCTGCGCATGTCTGCCAAGGATGTCTGAGTTAGACATGAACCTAGTAGGAGCCAGATAATTGTTCTCTAACAAGTCCTTGACAGTAACAGGTTGAATTAGTTTGTCAATGCCTTTTGTAATGATTTTGTTCTTTGGAGTAAGTGGTGTACCAGTGAATAACAAATGTGTAGCGTTGTTATTAAGTAATTCATAAACTGTTCCGGACATGCGTGAGTGGAATTCATCAATGATGATACAATCATACTCAGAAGGACAAATTGTACGATTATTAAACGTTTGATGGGTGGCAATATGAATTTGCTTGGAATGGTCAAATTGTTCACCAGATAGAATATATGTGTAACTATCCGAATAATATGAAGATAGTTGCTTGACAATTTTACGATAACCTACAATGATAAGCACTTTGTTAAATTGGTGTTTATCAATAGCAAACTTCATCACCGCGGATTTTCCTGCACGCATAGGTAAGCAGAGTAGATTGGTTTTGCCAAGTTCAATTGAATCCACAGCGGCAGTTTGGTATGGACGTGGATGCATTTGGGTCTCCTATAAAATTTGGTGTTTGAACAGCTGTTTGGTGAGTGTATGTTTGTGTATATACTCAGGACTGGTTCGATCAAGTTCCATGCAATCTACGTACTGTTCAATAGTACTTAGGGTAGCTTTAATCGCAGCCTTATGGGTATCCTTATGGGAGCGTGCTCTAAGATACTTGGATATAAGAACTTCTATTTGATTCCAATACCAATTAAGTACTTCAATGGGCTTTAAATCCAAGGGAATAGTAAAAACTTCAGTCTTTATTCCGGCAGTATGACGTAAAGAAGCAATGTGTCTAGATGTTGTATTTGAGTAGCCAATAAGCTCAAAGTTAATAAATAAAGTTCCATTTGACATAATAGTAGCAAGATGGGATTGATAAGAATAAAGCTTATTACCTTTAAACCATAAAGAGTCCCTTGGATTGCGTGCTTCTGGCAGATTCTGATTAAGAAATGCTGCGATTACATAAAAATTGCATGAAAGTGTTCTTGCCATGATTATTCCTAAAGTGTGGTGTATTTGCTTTTGTTTTTGTACTGTTGTTTAAGTAAAATTTTAATTCTTGGAAAATCTTGCTTAAGTTTATTAACAAATTTCTTGTTGAACGAGTTCCCTTTAACTTCACAGAAAGTAGAACAGTGACTCGTTAAAACAAGGCGATCGTTAAATTTATACTTGTCTATATTATTTTTAAAGATTATATGGTCAAATACATTTGGAAATGTTAATAAATAAACTGACATGTACAGCCTTGTTAAATAATATGGTAAAGCTCTTTAAGTTGTTGGTTAACAACATGAATAGATGTGCCTTTAGGCCAATGCATGAAATTCTCAAATAAAACATCGTCCTTAACTTGGATAGTTAAAGAAGCATACTGCCTGCGCCTAAATGCTAGGTCTGTACATTCAGCAATTAATGCAAATACCTCTTTAGTACTTCGTACCAAATAATAATTGTGTCCAAGTGAAGTAAGTCTTGATTCAATCCGTTTCTGATCTGGTGATTGGGTTCCCCCTTTAGGACGTTTTAATTCAAGGTTAAGAACTTTAGAACCAGGCAAGTAAAGGGTTAAATCCTGAATGCCCGGTTCCATACCTTCAAGTTTAGCTTGACGTATTAATTGGGCTCGTTGAGCTACTGATAATCCGTCAAGAGAAATGCCGTTCAATGATAAGTTAAGGATCAAAGAAGGATAAAGTGTTCTAATCATTGCAACTGCAGTTTGTTGTAAAGTTGATTCACTGTTTGACATAGAAATCCTTGAATGATTTAAGTGCAGTGATTTGTTGTTCAAGTTTAAGGCACTCCCTAGTAACTTCCACTTCGTTTATGTCATGAGCTTTTTTGCGAGTATCTTCAATAAATAAATCCCAAATAGTTTGTGACTTGTTTGGAAAATTGACTTGCTTGTAACGAATAGCATAAATTAGACTTTTTGAAGAGGTTGGTAAGTTAGTGGAGCACCTATCAAACGATGTTAAAAGGTTATTAAAAATTACCCTAAAATGGATTGGGTTGTCATTAATAATTATATTAAGAGTCTCTACAAAATTAGTTTCATTTGGCAAAGTTAGAATAGTATCAAATTCAAACCAATCCACGAATTGTTCGTACTTAATTAGTTTATTAAATGGACTTCTGTAATTTTTGTTGGCGTAATTCAAAATCCAATTTAACAATGTTCGCTGACAATTTAGCTGAGTATTGTAAATAAAGTCAGGTAAGACTTTTTTAGACTTAGCTGAATAAAGCTTAAGAGATAAAGTTAAAAGTTTATACCCAAGAATTTGTTCCTCATATGCTTCTGTATGAGTATTCCAACGAGAAGAAATTGGGGTTCTGTTTATTGCAGCTTGGTATTGTCTAACATGTCTCTCTAAACCTGAGACAGTTTTACATAACTCAAGTTGTTTTACTGCTGCGCGGTATTTAAATAAATCCATAAAAATTCCTTAAAATGGCAGTTGGTTTACTGCTTGATTAATCAATGAAAAGTTTTGCTTTAGTTTATTTACTTGAGAAGCAGATTCTGGTGCTTGAAGATGTTTGGTTAAACACTCAATAAAGTAACTGTATACTGGATTGGGTTCTTGAAGCACACTGCTTTGAAATAAAACTAACGCACTGAACAAATACGAAAGCTCATGTGTTTTAGTGTCTGGGGTTCTGTAGAGTCCTGTTATAAAAGGCTTATAAGAACTATCTAAAGTATCATATATAGCCGTTGTAATTGGTACCTTTAGCTTGTTGGCTAAGTTCCTAACGTGGTTTCTTGATAAAGTCATATACTTATAAAGTGTGGGACTGTTTTGGGTTGGTAATACAAACACTTTGTTATTCCAAATTTGCCCTGCAAAGTTCTTTTGCAACTCAATAGAAGGCTTAGGACACTTACTAAAAATTACGTCCATAAAATCCTCTCTAATAGAGTCAAAAGAAAAGTCTTTCAATTGCTCTAAATAAAGAGTTGCTTCTGCGGAAGTTAAATTCTTGCGGTTCTGCAAGTATGTTTTAAACACGTGTAATGACATAGCATCCGGTTGCAGTTGCTTAATAGGCTCTTTATTCAAGCGTCTAACAGTTCGAACTTTGTCCCACAAATACTTAGGCAGGTATGGTTTTGGGTCCTCTATATGTGCTAAAATGTGGTAGCTTGAATCAAAGGAGTTCTTAATGACATAATTGGAATAACTGGAATAACTATATCCTCCTGGTATTGATAAATTATCTTTTAAAACATTGTATAGATCTGCAGTATTACACCATCTCCTTGTATGAGTCTTAAAGTACATAACACCCAATTCTGCTTTTAATAACTTAATGAATATGTTAGGTTCATTCCAAATACTATTTTCAAACTCTTCTGAAGACTTATTTACCAACGCTTCTAAAAATTCTGTAAAATTCGGTTTAATTTGTTCAATTTCGTGTGCTACTTGTTGAATAGTGTACATTGTAAAGACTCCTAAAAGTATTGGTTATAAAATAAATTTAACAAAATCCTCCGAAGAGGATTAAGTTAAAGCTACATCATTGTGATATCGGTGGTGCCGGCTACGTTAACTGGATTATCAACTGGGCTTAAGAATGTTGTAGAAAGTTTTGATAGTCTAGGAAAAGCTGCCCAAGACTTTGGTATGTCAGAAAAGTTATCGCTAAAGCTCACATAGATAGTCTTTGCAGGATCAATAGTTTTGTTGACTAGCATATCGTTGATTTTGCTAAATACGTCATAGTGAGATGTTCCCCCGACTGCAAATCTGTGACCAAGAGCTTCTACAAATTGTGGGTTAGACTTGATATCAAAGTCCGATTCAAGTGTAAACTGCTTAACAACTTCAGTGTCATGTACTAATATGAACAATTGCGTAATTCGTTTGGAGTGCTTCTCAAATAAATAAAGCAACTTCTGCAATCCGTCAGTTGATACTGAACCTGAGTGGTCAATAGAAAGTACAACTGATAACTTGTTATCCTCGTACTTGGCTTTGGGGGCTTTAAATTGCTTGCGATAAGTCACATTCAAAGAAGACCATTGGGAAGTAAAGGTGTTGGTCATATAAAATACTTCTCGAGTAAATTTAGAAGATAATTTCTTGAACCATCCAGTTTTTACTTTCTTAGCAGCAAAAGCTTCTGCAAAAACGGATTCCGAAGTAGTCCCACGACTCATGTTTGCTAATTGGGTTGAAATAGACTCACCCAAATCAGTAATGATAGATTCCTCGGTGTTGATTGCTCCATCTGCGGTATCAAAAATTTGGCCACTCCAGTCATCATAGCTGAATTGTGGGTCAAGTTTGATAATTGCTGGCATTGAGTTTGGGTCATAGTCAATCAAGTCCTTAAGTATATCCATTTCAGACTTGCCAGAATAAGCAGGGTTGTAGTCCTGACCATCAAAGATGCGGTAAAGTTTATTGTTGAGATTAGACCCAACAAAAAGCTTTTGAATAGTGTCATTCACTGCATAGTTACACGCGCGTTGGCTAAATAGGTAACGCTGCTCAACTGGTATTGAAGGATTGTTGTGCTGTATAATACTAGACATCATACGATAGTGGGTTTTGGTATTCATAAGACGTGTGAGTTTAAGAGCTTCGCGCACGTACAAATAAGCAAAGAACTCTGGGTGTTTGTTAATTGCTTTGGTAATCTTGTCAAAGTGCTTTTCGTTTGAGTAAAAGAATGCAATGTAAACTGCTGATAAATCATCGTGTTTTACATATGCATGTACGTATTCGTCTAATGCGTTAAGCTTTTTGGATGGTTTGGGTTGAGATTCGATAAATCGTGCTTCGACTTTGAGTGGAAGATTGGTGAAGAGATTAGCAATCATTGAAGATGTTTTACTAAGTCCACACAACTGGTTTACTGCTTTGGCTGCCTCTTTGAAGATAAAGTGGCTTGAATTATGAATAAACTCTTGTTTGTTCATGAGGTATCCTTTATATTAAGATGCTTTAGCATAAGGCTGTGCATCAAATGTTAATTTTGCTTCAGGAGATATAGGAATAATTTCTACCCATTGAAGTAAAACACTTGGTAAAGCTGCTTGAATTTTGCTTTCTTTGTGAATGCCATGTAGAGCAACATGAGATAAAGTTATTCCATCATCTAAACACTTCCAATAGTACATTCTTCTTGCATCTGATAAAATAACTTCAGTAGAGTTTTTTTCTTCTACTTTTCCCATCCATACTCCTGCTGAATTTGTTCTAATTATAGCATACTCTTCTTTGGCGTAATTTTCAATTTGCATAAGATTCCTTTAAAATTGATTTATCCATGTCCACCTCCACACTCCTCTCCATCTACATCTCCATCTACATCTCCATGTCCATATCCATCTCCATGTCTACTTCCACTTCCTTGTCTATATCCCCTTCCACTTCCATATCCACTTCCATCTACATCTCCATCTACATCTCCATATAAATCATGTGTACTAAAAGTTATTAACTTATACGACATTGGGGTATGAATTGGTATTAAATTTGAATAATAAACTTTTAATAAAAATTCATTATTTAAAACTATGTCTTGGTTATTTTTCATTTTGTAATTCCTAATTTAAGACAAAGTTCTGTAAAAGCTTTAATTCGATATTCCCGGTCTTGTAAACGTACGTTGTGAATAAAATTCATCAGTTGATTAAGCTCCCTAAATTTATCTAATATTGTACTATCACCGTCCTCATAAACAAATAAATTAATACAATTATCGTCATCATCCCAATACTTTATAATCTGAGTTAAAGGGCCCCAAATGATGGATTGGTCATACTCAATGAATCCGTTTTCGTCATCAAACTCAGTATACTCCGATACTCTAAATCCAGGCTTAGTACTAACTCCTTTTGGACCCCCCTACACAGGAATCCTTGTAAAACTCTGTAATAATCCAATTACAAGATGGTTTATACGGAGGTAAATTAGACTTAGTAATTACAATATCCCAATCAGATTGTTCTGTTGAACAGTTAAATGCTCTAGAACCAGTTAATACTCCTAAGGGTAGCACTTTAGATAGAGCGTAATTTGACATGAGTAAACCTTATAGTAAGCTTAAAGCAAATATTCTGAAGCTCGTTCCATAAACATGTTAATATTATCAACAGGTTCATCAAATGCTTTGCGAAGTTTTTCTAAACTAGTGTTTGGGTACTTGGTGACATCCAACTTGGTTGATAAAAGTCTGTCAATAACAAACTGCAAACCTTGAGATAATGGTGCTTCATCCTTATTTGTGTACTTAACGTACAGCTCACCAAGAACAAAACCAATAAATGAGTCTTGTTTGATATTCTTGTCCATTAATTTGAACAAATATAAACCGTCGTCGACTGTATTAATAAAGTTTGCAATGTACGCGTAAATGATTGAATCAAGAGGGTCTTTGGTTGATAAGTCAACTAAAGTGCGCTTGTATACAGTACTGCTAAAGTCCATTGCTGAAACATAATTAACGTGAGTTTGGAAGGCTCGCGCTGCTTCGTTGGATACTTGCATACCCGCAATAATTGAAGCTTGGGATAAAATAAACTCATCGGTATGGAACTCAAGTTCGGCTGCGATTGCGGTCCAAGCTCTGGCAGTTGCGTATCCGACAATTCCTGTAGTTTCTTCTTCCATACAGTAATTAGACTTAACTTTGAGGAAAGAAGCTACCATGTAATGCAAACGATTGCCATAAGATGACATCCAGTAATCAAAATCAAATTGGACTCTAAGAATTGCTAGGCGATTACGAACTGCGGAGTTAATGCCCATAAACCCTGCTGATTCAGAGTCGTTCATGGTAAGTACAATTGCTATGTTGTTAGACAATTTGAAGTTTCCAAGCCTACGTTCAAGTAATAGACCATAAAAATATGCTTGCAAATGTGGGCTGACCATATGGAAATCGTCAATAAGTAGAATGGTTGGTTTCTCTTTAGCAGCACGGATTGCTTTAGCAACCATCTCAGGAATTGACCATTGAGTTGCTTGTGGTTTGGTACCATCAATAGAGTTTGCTTGGTACTGTGCAGCGTCCACTGTATCAGGTAATCCTGATAACAATTCGTGAGTTAAGGTTGGGCCAGATTCAATAACAAGACCCATGCCCATTTCTTTAGCAAGTACTTTTACAGTTGAGGATTTACCAGTTCCTGGGCATCCGCTAATACAAATTGGGGCAACTGCAGCGCCTGTTAATTGTGCTTCGATATTCCGTTGGATAATAAGTTTTTCAATATTGTTCATGTTTTACTCCTAAATTAAATTATGTTAAATTACTGTACAGCTTATGCTGTCAGTGCCTTAATACTGGTAAAGTTCCAATAAATGGAATACAACTACTAAACCCATATGCTGAAGGTTCTTCTTCGCTAAAGTGTATTTGAATTTCTGTTGTAACATAAATATTATCACTCATGTAATCAAATTGTGATAATATTGGTACTTCTTTAGAAGTTTTGTCATAGAACCAACACCATTCGCCTACTTTTGGCTGCCAACGCTTACAGTTATTTAGGAGGTAGTTGTGTTCCACTGGAAGTTGCGCTAAGTCATCTTCATCCACTTGGAAGGGAGAGTGATTACCACTTTCATCCATTGCCCAGTCACCCACTTTAAACTGTTGCATTCTCTTCACCTTTAATACAGTGTGCTACTAATGATTGAACTTCAGTAGGTAAGGATTGATAAATAAGATAGGCTAAGTGTTGAATCTCAAGCAAAGCTTTACGATCCGTACGGAGTGATAAGAAATTCTGTAATGAACGCATGTTGATAGTCCAGGTAAGCTGGGTGCGGTAAGATTCAGGCATACAATATTTAGCTTTGTCGTTAGATGTGCCGTTGGCAATAAGAAGACGTAAATTATCAAGAGCATCTACACTGTAACGATCTACATGTTGGACACTGCCATTACTACTATTAGTTAGTAATATGTACTTGCTTGCACGTTTATAGTCATAAGTAGGCCCAATAAATGTGGGTTCATCTTTAAGTTCTTTGAGTGTATACCTGCTTGACTTTACGCTTAAGCTGGTTAAGCGATGACGTGCTAGTTCTTGGAGGCATGCACGAGAGATGCCATCAATGAAGAAGTTGAAGACGATGTGTTCAAGCACTGAAGAATGATGGAATTTATTGCCTACTCGGTCAAGTAGTGCTAGGTCTTTGGGACCGATGGGTTTAGTTATGGCAACCCTATCGGAGCTACATTCATTACATATCATAGTTACAGAGTTGATATTGCTACTGTCACAGTCCATACAGTGTTGTATATAGGCAGTGTCTGATTTATCCTGTGAAGCCCAGCATGTACGAGCACCGTCCGATGCAATGTATAGAGGCGTGTGATGGAGTAGGGTTACTTTGATGTTTTTCATAAGGTTTATCCTTTAAGGTAAAATCTCTAGGGTTGAAGCTGTTGGACAAGTAGGCGAGAGGCTAGATAATTGATGCCTCTTGGATCCTTATAAGGATGTGTATAGACGACACGTACTAAGCCGATTCCTGCTAGGTGCTTTGCACAGTTAATGCAAGGGGCATGTGTGATGTATAAAGTAGCACCTGAGGTTGATATGCCTTCTCTAGCCATGTATCGGAGAGCGTTCATCTCTGCGTGGATAACTAGGTCTTTAGAGCGAGTTACACCATCGATGGTTTCTTCGCAACAATCATCTGGGGAGTTTTCTAGCATTCCGTTCCAGCCTGTCGCTAGAGGACGTCCATCACGAGCGAATACGGCACCTACTTGCAGACGCTTGCATTTGGACATGCGTGCGGTTAGATGGGCGATAGCGAGTAAGTACTGGTCAATTTTTTGTACTTTCATTCAGGTACGCCTGTGAATAACTGGCAGAGAGCAACTTCAAATAAAGTATTGATGTTGAAGTCATAGATAGGAGCACTAGCAATAGCCATTTCTAAAGCAGGTAACTTAAATACGGAGTAAGGAAGTTTGACACAGTGCTGGTAGATACTGGATTTTGGGACGAGTGTTGGGCAGTTTACAAGGCGTTTTTCTGCGATGTCTCGACCTATATGGCGAGAGAATCTGTCTTTACGACTACATAAAGCGGCAGCTACGTAGAAGTTTCCTTCGCGAAAGGTGCCTGCGAAAGTGATATGGCTGGTTTTACCCTTAGCGACATGGTAATGGCGATAGTAGTTCATCGGGTTTCCTTTAAGGTTTTTGGACGTATACATATACGGCTTGGTACGCGGTTTTCTCTAGGAAAAGGCGTGTTTGAAGCTTCTAGTTTTTGTTCGATGAAGCTTGCAACCTATGTGATGGCTTGACGACATCCAGCGATAGTGGCTAGGTCTGACGGATTAGGTAGAGGCACGGTAAGCCTTTACTTTTTTTCGAGAGCCTCTAAAGCGACGTCTAGTGCGTTGTCCATGAGTTGGTTGAGCTTGAACAGCTTAGAGGTCGGGTCAGCTAGAGACTCTACAACGGATTGGCCAGCCTCTACGGCGTATGGAGTAGCGAGAATAACCACGAAGCCGTCACGACTAGGCACTAGAGTTGCTAGAAGCATAAAGAAAACAAGAACTGCAGGAACTGCGTAGCGTTTCCACGGAGGGAGTGTAAGGTACGGAGATTTTGAAGGGTGAAAATAAGATTCTGTGTATTGCGAATCGTAGTGAACTCTAGACGCTATTTCCATGATTATGATGGTTACACAGCTTAGAAGGAAAAGTACGAATAAAAGTGCGGAACCGCCCCCCCCGTTAGGGTAGATGCTCCAGAGATATACAAGCCACTGTTCGTTAGTCATGTTTTGTCTCCTTCAGGGATTCGATTTCAGCAGTCAAACTGAACCAAGCGGTGATTTTCATACCTCAACCTCCTCTGAGCCTAGCATGTCCATACGCTTATATTCTAAGGCATTAGGCCATAGTTTTCGTATTTTTTCCTCTGTGTGCATGTGGTTAATAAAGAACCCTCCGCTTTTCGTCTTAACTCTCCAAAACCACACAGTCTTTTTCTTTGGCTCAGGCTTGATACGGTAGTTGTACTCATCCCAATTCCAATAAATATACTGTTTTGGGAGTACTTCCCAACTGCCTAATTCTCCTCTGTGTGTAAATACTACCTCACCATTATTTGCGTGGTGTTGCATTACCTCTATCATCTGTTCAGTTGTCATAGTTCGTACTCCTCTCTGTTTAGTATGTCAGTTACTTGAGTAGCGACTTCTTTGGTCATGTACACTTTTACAGGGTCATAATAACGCTGTGAGCTCTCTTTTTTGTATTCGGCTGTATTTGGGTCAAAATGCAAATGCCAGTTCTCCTCACCGCTCACAAACTCTTTCAGCCCCCCTAGATACTCAGCAAGCATTTCCAGTCGGTTAGCTTTGCGGTTGCGTTCTAGGGATAGCTTTGCGCCCTCCTCGGTGAGCCTATATCTACCGTGTTGGAGATATTCGCTGTTATAACCACCCCACTCGGCGTATATTTGTCCCTCACCAACAAAGTATGTTTTTCCTTTAGGGAAATTAAACTCAAACTTCTTAGGCTTTTTAGCCAACTCTTCAAGCTTGTTTATCTCTTGCTTAAGCACTTCGACTTGTGCTTGTATTTCTTTATTTGTCATTCTGTGTCTCCTTTCGGTGTAAGAGTTGTTAAAACTAACACTCCATTGTCAGCTTTCCTAGTATGCAAAAACATTAGGAAATTTGCTAAATCAACAAAGTTTCCATCATTTGCTTTGCTCATATGTTCCCAAAATAGGTGAGCAAGGTGAGTGTCTGTGCAGGTTTCTTTATTGTCCCAGCCACTGCGACCTTTTTGTCTTGCATTGGCAAGCTTCCTTTTCATTTCTTCGGCGAAAATATCAACCGCGTTTTCGTCTGTTATAACTTGTTCAATACAAGTGCACCTATCAGCATCTTCAATGTCCCATTTTTTGTTGCATATATCGCAAGTATACGTGTAAAATTCCATCACTTACTCCTTTACATATAATAAAGAGATAAAGACCCTATGACCTTCCTCTCTCTCTACTTCTTTAAAGCCTAATTCTTTTAAAAGATTATGCCCTTGTACCCAATCTCCTGCATCCTCAAGAGAAGAAAGAAAAAGTCCTTTTGTGTACTTTTCAAGGTCTGTTTTTATCAATTTTTCAAGTATGTCGTCTGGTATTTTCTTTACCTCATATTGCTCCAATACACCATATTGCATGTACGCTCTAATCTGCACACCATGATGTAAACACATCTTTATAAACGTGTTCATAACTTACTCCTTTATTTCTCCCCATGTATTCGCTTCGTCAACAAAATAATGATATGTCCTAGAGTAACCATATAATACATGTAGGGCTTCTTTAAGACGTTTTCTAAATGTCCATCTATCTAGCGGCTTAGTGATATAAAACTTATCTGGCGTATGCTCTTTATTACAATCTCTTACAAGGTCATCTATTAATATAGACATCACTTACTCCTCTGTGTTATACAATTTTATAATTTCCACCCAAAGCATGTAAGCTTTTCCGTGGTTGTTATCTCTGTGTGTTTTCTTAACTGTTTCAATAAACGTATCAAGCGTTCCAAAGAAACATCCACTCCGTATAAAAATGCCTGTATCTAGGAGAAATGCGGTAGATGTGCGCATCCCACTACCAGCTCTGATTTGCAAAATCTTGTCCCCTTTGCCTGCGTTATCTTCAAAAGAGCAAGATTTACCGAAAGAACACCATTCACTAAAAGAGCAATATTTACCAAAAGAGCATTTTTCACCAAAAGAACACCATTCACTAAAAGAGCAATATTTACCAAAAGAGCAAGATTCACCAAACACTTTAATAAGTGTGTAATCCCCGCTAGGGCATTGTTTGTATCCGTTTTCATCAACGGGTAAATTATTAAAATCTTCTTGTGTGTACTGTTTCATAACTTACTCCTTTACATGTAAAGTTATCTTTTGTTTGTATACCTTAACTAGTTCTTCATCTTCTTCAATGATGTCGACATTACTTTCCCAAACTTCACACTCGCCCCTCCTAAGCTGGGGACAACCTGAATCACACCCTCCGAAAGACCCATAAAAAACAATCACCGTGGTTGTTGTTGTCTCCATCAATGCAAGGGAATGTAGATATTAGTGCGATTTTAACATTCTCCATCACTACTCCTTTAAAAAACTAGGTAATTTACCAACGAATGGTTCACAATCTTGTATATAGCAAGTAGCATCACTGCCCCCCAGATAACAACCATCAAATTTGTTCTCTGTTATATATTCAAGACATTTAACAAACCCCCCACTTGCAACATACCAACACCACTCCCCTTGTTTTGGTTGCCAGTACTCAATATCCTGAATAAAATACCCAACATCAGTCCAATCAGTATCTACTACTGTTATATCTCCATAATCACTATGATAAGTGTCTCTTATACCTGTGCATTTACCGAAATACCTAGTACCATCAGCATCAACAAATTGCACCCAATCACCTACTTTAAATTTGCTCATTTTTGACCCCTTTCCACTTTGCGTAGTCATCTGTCGTGACCTTGCTGTTCCATGCGCTGTTTGATGAAAGCCTTGATGTCGTCATTGCTTTGCCTCCCATCTATTGCAACAAAAATATCCATGTGTTCTAGTCTTAATCTCCTCACAGTAAAATCTAAAAATAACCTGATTGTTAGGCTCCCAAGAATGTTTACAGTTTCTACAATTTCTATTCTCTAAAGCCTCTAGCTCTGCTATGGCTTCATCAAGTTCTGGTTGTAAACTGAATGTTATGTAATTGTTTTTAATATGGTTTAATACTTTTAATGCTTTCATCACTTACTCCTTGTTTAAGTATCCATTCACAAGTTTTTGTGACCACCTCAACTTCAGTATCTTCATAAACGTAACTACCCTCGTGCATTGCTACCTCTTCGAGACCACAGTCTTCAGTTGCTGTACAGCAAACACCTTTACCGCCCACGGTTGTAGTGGAAAAAATCTCAATAAATCTTGGACTGTTATTAGCCCACACTTTCATCAAGTGCATGAGCTCGTAAATGTTTATTGTTTTATGATTATCTCTTATTGTGTTTTCAGTGTCTCTTATTGCGTTTCCTTGTATAAGGTAGTGCAGTTTATTACCTGATACATGGAAAGATAATAGTAAATATTTACTAACTCCTAAAACCTCACTCAACAATTCTTTACTTGGTAGTGTCATTCTGTGCCTCCTTGTTGGTTTGTTTTCTATACCAGACTACACCATGCCTGTTATCACATTGAATCACACCGTCGTCAAGGAGTTTTTGGAGGATGGGAGCTCTTTTTAATTCGAGCGCAACCCAACCTGTCCCAAAATATTCACATGCATATTCGATATACTCTAAGCACCCCTTCTCTGTACTGCAAAGGGTGTACACTTCATCATCAGTCATTATTTACCTCCTATGCTCTCATAAATTTCCTGCAACACACACCTTTGCTCGTGTGTTGTGCCTCGTTGTTCCATGCGTCTTTCTAGGCAGCTTTCTATGGCGTCATAGATTTGGTCTATTAACCCATATGCGTCTTCTACTGTTACGCTTTGCTCATCACCACATTTAAAGTAAATTGCCGATGTTAAGTCTTTTACATAGTCACGTGTCATTACTTCACTCCTATTTACTAAGATTGTCCAAAATTATGTTATAGTCCGTTTCTTCTGTAGTGATGTCGAAAATGTCGTCGTAACTACGTTTACTGCTTGGGCATAGTTCTGGCCAATACACTTTCTTTTCGTGGTCGAACACTATTGACCATCTCCCATTTACAACCACTGTATCTTTCACCAACAAGATATGGGTGTTATCTTTTACAACAACTTGATACCTTATCATTGTTTTGCCTCCTATGGTTTCTTATTAAAGTTGTCATAAATTAGCCAAAAGCAAAGCCAGTGAAAGATGGTCACACTTCCGTACTTGCGCCTATAACCAACTCTCGGCAACCAAAACCAATAATTAAATCCAAACCTTGGTGGTATTTCGTTCACCTCTGCCAAATGACGTTTGTCATCTTCGTTGGTATATCTACCGCAACAGCCAACAGATATAAAATAGTTATTATTCAAGAGTAGTGTCATTTTGTGTCTCCTTGCTAACAGCTTTTAGTAGTGCCATGTATGTAAGGCCTCGTATCTTACCTGATGCGGCTTCGTTTAACCGAGATAGACCACCGCACACGTTTTTAGCTTGTCTGCCTTTTTCATAGGCTACGAGAAAGAACGATATTAGTTCTTCCTCTGTGAGTTTGATGAATGTCATTGTTTTGCCTCCCAACGGTTACAGTAAAAGGGATATTTTTCAAGCTCAGCAGAAGGTGTACTAAACTCTTCTACTGGGCAAAGTGGGCTAACGTAGTACTTACACCCCTCACAACTCCTATTTCCCAAGGCTTCAAGTTCTGCTATGGCTTCTTCAACATAGTATTTCTTGAAAGATACAAACATAATATCTTCCCCATGTGTATGGTAAAGATTAAGTATTTCTAGTGCTTTCATCTCTTACTCCTTTACATGTTACTGTATCTTTTCGAAAGCTATATAGATTATTAAATTTATTATTGTGGCTGCGCTCATTATAATAAACCCTAATATACCTGCACCTATTCCAGAACTACTAAAGTCATCTTTAGAATAAACAAAAGCCACTATAAATATGACAATAATTATCAACCATTTAATTTCGATAAACATTTTGAATACTTTTATATAAATTTATTTTTCTCATCACGCATCCTTTGTATGTAAAGACTTTAGTTTTTGTTTATACGTTTTCACTCTAGGCCTTCATTATAGCTGTATCCGCACTTCCTACACTCTTCCGTTGTATATAGAAATGTAGAAGTGCTGAAGTTCTCAGACCCACACTTAGGACATATTGGCCTGATGGCCTCTTTCCGTACTGTATCGTGTTGCAATTCAAGTAGCTCCCGTTGTGCCTCTATAATCCAATCCTCTGTTACTGTCTTACCAGCTAACATTTTGTCGAGAATTGTTGTTGCTTTTAACATCACTTACTCCTTTTATTATTAGCATTTAGCACGTAATATTTACATTCCTTGCACTCATCCAATGCCTCCTCTGTGTCAGGCCACATATACCCTGCACAAAAATAAACAGGCTTACCATCAATATAGTATTCGATACTTGCCAGACCTCTTCTCTTAACAATTCCTTTTCTTTTTGCTCCACAAACAGCTACCTTCATCGCTCATCCTCTACATGTAAACCATTTTCACAATAATAAAAAACATCATCGCAGTTTGGGCACTGGATAAAATCTATATGTCCGTGAAATTTGTTATTTTTTAGCTCTAAGTGCGACGGGTTGTTTTTATCAAACTTTACTGGGCTCTCCTTAGGCGTTACGTATCCATTTATATCGTAAAACTGGTTTTCTATCTTTGTCAAAACGTGGTTTCCATCCTGTATGTACGGTTTTGAGTGTGGGAATACAGCTTTTAATATTTCGTACAGTCTAAAGCAGCTCCCGCTTGTAAAGACAACATCGCTACCAACAAAGCTTTTTCGAATCAGCCTAATAAAATACAGCGGTGACATATGTTACTCCTTTAAGTTTTTTAAGCCCCTCGCTTTAGCCATGGGGAGTATGTCAAAGAAGGCTTCGCAAAGCCCTCTAAAATGTTAGTTATTCAAAAACTCCAAAATAATACATGGTGTCTAAAAGCTCACCATCTTCGCTATACTCATTTTCTGTGTCTACCCAAATAGTTTTTCCTTTTGCGTCCATA
>Ga0194137_10000556_pt1 | contig 24329 bp, 28 predicted proteins | sample TARM_MetaG_T3_14_FD_134025 | JGI IMG/M metagenome (GOLD analysis project Ga0194137, IMG submission 134025) | Freshwater microbial communities from Pennsylvania, USA, analyzing microbe dynamics in response to fracking - TARM_MetaG_T3_14 (version 2) | ecosystem: Environmental > Aquatic >... | reverse complement strand
GGCAGTTCCAGCGAACCGCATTGGCGCAGGCCATCCTCAAGGCCGCCGCCCCCATGGGGATGATCAAACCGGTTTCTTCTGCGACGCCGATGAAGCGATCCGGCGCCATCAGGCCCTTGCTGGGATGACGCCATCGCATCAGGGCCTCGGTACCGATGATGGCCCCATCCTCCAGCCGCACCTTGGGTTGGTAGAAGAGCACGAACTCGTCACGACCAACGCCCTGCCTCAGGTCAGTGGCCACTTGCAGACGTTCCTGTGCCTTCTCCGTCAGCCGGCGCGCATAGAACTGGATGTTGTTGCGCCCCAGGGACTTGGCATGGTTCAGCGCGGCATCGGCATGGGTCACCAGCTCCTCGACCAATTGCCCATCGCTCGGGTAGAGCGACACCCCCGCGCTGAAATTCACCATCACCGGCGTCTTGTCCAGGAAGAAGGGCTCGGACAGGGCTGTCTTGATCCCTTCGCTCACCGCTTGAAGATCAGCCGGGCTGCGCATGTCACTGATGACCACCGCGAACTCATCGGCCCCCAGCCGGGCCACCAGGCCTCTGTCATGCAGCGATGTCTTTAAGCGGTTGGCGACTTCCGACAGCAGCTGATCGCCCCGCCGGTGGCCCAGCGAATCATTGATGCGCTGGAAATGATCCAGATCAATGATGATCAGGCCGACGCTGTCTTCCTCCTGCGCACGCTCGGTAGTCGCAGTCAACCAGCGATACAGAAAAGCGCGGTTGGGCAGCCTCGTCAACGAATCGTAGTTCTCCAGTTCATGGGTCTGGCGCAGCAGGCGCTTGTGCGCCGACACATCCTGCGTGACACCCAGCAACTGCCCGATGCCGCCGTGCTGGTCATACTCGATCTGCACCCAGCTGTAGGTCTCGTGCCGCGAGCCATCTGCGTGCGTGACCACATGCTCGAACTCGACGCTGGCTTGCCGTTTGGCCGCGGCACGCAGCACCTTTCGGTAGCAAGCCCGGCGCTGGCAAGAAGGCACATGGCCGATGAAATCGGGCCATCCGGGTGCAGCCACCCTCAGACCAAAAATGCCGCCACCCTGGACATCGACCGTGGGCGGCTGTTCGCAGAAGTCCACCTCCCAGGTGCAGATGGCAGCGGCATGCCGGGCCAGTTCAAGATGGCGCATGGCCGCGTGCCAATGGGTGGCATCTCGGCCAATGGCCAGCAGGCTCACCACCTGGCCTTGTTCATCCGCCTCGGGGATGACCTGAATATGGCTGGTCCGCAAACGCCCCCATTTATCAGTCCATCGGTAAATGCAATTGCGCTCACGGCCCTCTTTAAAAACCTGGCGTAAAAAAACCTCATAGGTCTGCGCCGCTTGGGTGGGTCGCGTATCGCTTGGAGTGGCGCCCACGAGTTCATGCTCGGCTTGCCCCATCATCCGGGCCATCGCGGCATTGACATAGGTGCGCCGGAGATCGCGTCCATAGCGCGTCACGGTATCGCTGGTGATGTCATCCAGCAGGGCAAAGTCTTGCAGACTCCTGTTTCTATGGGCCATATGCTGCCGCATGGGCAACACCCCGCGCCCCCTTTTGAACGCGCGCTGACGCTTATCAGATTTCATCTTCTCAACGCATAGGCATTCCGCACGCAGCCTCGAACGTGCAGTCTTCACACCCTTGTGCCGGTGGCTTGCTCAACAGTCTGCGGCAAGCGGTTTCAAGCGGGAGGCCAAATACGTGGGCACACTTTCATTTATCGTTGATCGCTCGTGAAATATCAAGCCAGTAAAACGGACCTCTTCAAGTTGCCGTGAAGCGTGCCGCGATTTGTTTGCCCCGAGCCGCTCGATACCCGGCAAACCATATCGCCCAATTGCAACGCCACCTTGACGATAAGGGCACCCAGATGCCCAAAACAAATTAGCGCAAGCGATTGGAGGCCATCACAACTCAGCATCCTTGCGAATCACCTGATGAGCATCGCAAGACGCCGCATCTGATCGCCGCCTTGCGCAGATCAGAACGCATTTCTACCCAATCCTTAGAGTCCCGGTCACACCATTGTTGACAGGAGACCCGTGATGTCCAAATACCTCAAAGGCTGGCTGATGCCAGGTTTGTCCGTGCTCATGATGTGGGGGGTCGCGCATGGCGGCTGGTGGATGTGGGCCCCCTGGGCCTTCGTGCTGACGGTGTTCCTGTCGGCCGACATCTTCATGCCTCGCGATGTCTCGGCGCCGCCCCGCTACCAGAATGCCTTCCTGCTGAACCTGCCGCTCTACACGATCCTGCCCTTGCTGACCGTGCTGAACTTCATGGTGCTGTGGATGTTCAGCTCCGGCGACATGCTGGGCTTTGGTGCCTGGGTCAAAGACCATGTCGGCGTGGACCTGTTCGCAGCCCGCGAGCGCACCACGCACTGGGGCATGTGGGCCGGCTGCATCTTCTCCGTGGGCCTGATGAATGCCGTGGGTGGCACGGTCACGGGCCATGAGCTGACGCACCGGACCGGCAAGCCATTCGACCTCTTCATGGGACGATGGATGCTGGCTTTCACGTGCGACACGAGCTTCGCCATCGAGCACGTCTACGGCCACCACGTGCGCGTGGCCACCCCCGCCGACCCGGCCACGGCTCGCCGGGGTGAGAGCTTCTACCAGTTCACCGTGCGCTCGACCATCATGAGCTACGTGCACGCCTACCAGCTCGAGAAGGCGCGCCTGGCCAAGCTGGGCAAGTCGGTGTGGAACCCCTTCGCAAGCCCCTTCCTGCGAGGCAACATCGAAAACCTGAGCCTGTTCGTGGTGGCCTACTTCATGGCCGGCTGGGCCGGCGTGGGCTTCTGGGCGCTGCTGGCCTTTGTTGGCAAGCAGTATCTGGAGATCACCAACTACTTCGAGCACTATGGCCTGGTGCGCGTACCCGGTGAGCCGGTGCAGCCTCGCCACTCGTGGAACTCGAACCACTGGGGCAGCACCAATGTGCTCTACAGCCTGGCGCGCCACTCCCACCACCATGCCCAGGGCGAGGCACCTTACTGGACACTCAATGCCTACCCCAATGCACCCATGCTGCCGGCGGGCTATCTGGGCATGCTGCTGATCGCCTTGGTACCCCCCTTGTTCAAGTACCTGATGACGCCCGCGCTCAATGACTGGGATGAGCGCCACGCGTCGGCGGCCGAACGCCGCATCGCGCAGCAGGACAGCCGCGACAGTGGCATGAAGGGACTGAAGATCGCACAGGCCAAGCTGGCTTGAGGGTGTGCCATGTTTGACCGCTTCTTTCGCCGCTCCCCTCCTTCGTTCAAGCTGCAAATCAATTCACCGGCGTTGTCCTTCACGGCTTCGGCCAACGACAGCCTGTTGCAGACCGCCTTGAACCATGGTCTGGCCTTTCCGCACAACTGCCGCGTGGGTGGTTGCGGCGAATGCAAATGCAAGCTGGTTTCTGGACAGGTCAAGGAGCTCACTGACAAGAGCTACCTGCTCTCGGCCGATGAGCTCCGGCAAAACTACATCCTGGCCTGCCAGAGCCTGCCCCGGTCCGACGTGTGCATCGAGGTGGCATTGCGGGCGGGCGTCACGCAACACCCTTTGGTGACAACGCGGGCACGTATCCTGTCGGTGGCTCCGCTGACGCATGACGTCGTGCATTTGCGCCTGGCCCCACAGGCGCCCCTGCGCTACTCGGCGGGCCAGTACGCGGCCTTCGCCATCCCTGACGAGGTGGCTGGCGCAAGCGCTCGAGGTCGCAGCTACTCCTTTGCATCCTCACCAAGGGATGAGGCGCCCTCATCGGAGTTGGATTTCTACATCCGCAAGGTGCCGGGAGGCATCTTCACCGAATGGCTGTTCGCACAAGCCGCGCCTGGCCAGATGCTGGATCTGAGCGGGCCTTATGGCGACTTCGGGCTGCGCCCCGGCCACGGTCCCATCGTGTGCATCGCCGGTGGCAGCGGCCTGGCGCCCATCAAGGCCATGCTGGAGCAGGCCATCGCAGACAAGCAGGCCCAGCGCGCGTTGACCTTGCTGTTCGGTGCGCGCAGCCAGCGGGATCTGTATGCACTCGATGCCATCGATGAGATCCGTCGCAACTGGTCCGGCCGCTTCGAGTTCATCCCCATCCTGTCCGACGAGCCTGCCGACAGCGCCTGGCCTGGGCGTCGCGGTCTCATCCCCACTAACCTGCCTGCCATCCTGGGCACGCATCTGGCGGACCACCAAGCCTATCTGTGTGGCCCGCCCCCGATGATCGATGCCTGCGTGGATGTGCTCACACACCATGGCCTCGCCAGAGACCAGATCTTCTTCGACAAGTTCCTCGACAGCAGCCACGCTGCATGCACCAGACAAGCCGAGTCCGTTTTGATTTAAAACAAATCCATCAGCATGGATTGGCTGGCAAACCGGAGCATCTCCGTCAGGTTTATTTCTTGCTCCACATCAGGCACCGAGCCCGAAGCTCGTGCTGCACCGCCGCTTTCGGTCAAAAGCTGAACCATATCGGGGTGTGCTGAGCAACGGCCGCACCAAGCCATGACGAGAGGCTCATCTTATGGTTAGCATGCACCACGAACGCGCAAGCATTGAACTGATGACCATCTACCAGGTCAGCAAGATCCTGGGTTCATCACTCGACGTTCACAAGACCTTCAGAGAAGCCCTCAATGTGCTCGTCTCGATGATGGGATGGCGCCGAGGCGCGGTCATCTTGCAGACGGAGGAGGGCAAGCTGTGCGGCATGTGTGCCGTGGGGCTGTCCAAGGACGAGTCCGCCAACCTGAATTTCGAAGTAGGTGAAGGCGTGGTCGGCAAGGTCTTCACAACGGGCGTGGCCGCCGTGGTGCCTGATATCGCGGGAGAGCCCCTGTTTCTCAACCGCACAGGCGCCGTCGATCAATCGCCTGATGAGACGATCGCCTACATCGTCACGCCCATCAAGGCTGATCGCCGCACGCTGGGTCTGTTGACCATGGACCGCGCGGTTACCCGGCACACCAGTGTCTTCGACGAAGACCTGCGATTGCTGTCCATGGTGGCCACGCTGATGGGACAGAACCTGTTGCTGCACCGTGGCGTGAGCGCGGAGCAGGGTCGCTTGTACGAAGAAGCGCGGCGCCTATCTAAAGCCTTGAAGCCCCACTATCAGCTGGACATGGCCATTGGCGCCTCGCCGCGCATGCAGCAGGTTTTCGGCGAAGTTCACCAGGCCGCACCCACCAAGACGACCGTGCTGTTGCGCGGCGAAAGCGGCACGGGCAAAGAGGTGATCGCGCGCGCCATCCACAATCTGTCTCCGCGCAAGGACGCACCCTTCGTGCGCGTGAACTGTGCGGCGCTGACCGAGTCGCTGCTGGAGTCCGAGCTGTTCGGCCATGAAAAGGGCGCCTTCACGGGCGCCGTCGGCACACGCAAGGGGCGCTTCGAGATGGCCCATGGCGGCACGCTCTTCCTCGATGAGATCGGCGACATCTCCGCGTCCTTCCAGGCCAAGCTGCTGCGCGTGCTGCAAGAGCGCGAGTTCGAGCGTGTGGGCGGGTCTGGACCCATCAAGGTCGATGTGCGCATGGTGCTGGCCACCAACCGCAACCTGGAGAAGATGGTGGCGGCGGGCGAGTTCCGCGCCGACCTCTACTACCGCATCAACGTCGTCAGCATCTTCCTGCCACCACTGCGTGAGCGCCGTGAAGACATCCCCTTGATGGTCGAGCACTTCCTGAGCCGCTTCAATAAGGAGAACAGCCGTAAGGTCAAGGTCACGCCGCGTGCGATGAAGGTGCTCACCAGCTGCTACTGGCCCGGCAATGTGCGCGAGCTGGAGAATTGCGTGGAGCGAACGGCCACCATGGCCATGAGCGATGACCTCACGGACCTGAGCTTCCCCTGCCACGACAACCGCTGTCTGACCCAGGTCTTGCATTTCATCGAGCGTGAAGACGCCGTCAGGCCCGGCAAACCCGTGCCCATTCCCATCACGGAAGTACCCAGTCGAGCGCCGGCTTCTCGAAGCGAATCGGGCAGTCATGCCGACGCAGATGGCGACGACCTGACTACGGTCCTTCACAAGGACGGCGACAAGCCAGATGGCGAGCGCGAGCGGCTCATCTGGGCGATGGAGAAGTGCGGCTGGGTACAGGCCAAGGCGGCCCGCCTGTTGAACATCACGCCCCGCCAGATGGGCTACGCCTTGCAAAAGCACGACATCGAGGTGCGCAAGTTCTAAGGCATCAAGGCGGCCAAGTGCCGCCATGGTTCATTCAGGCTCGAAGCACTTGGGTTTGTCTTCGCACTGCTCGCAATGCGGTGATTTGCAGATGAGGATGTCGGCTCGCTCACACAGCGTTCGGTAGAAGAACTTCTTCCAGCGCATGTTCTGCACATTCCGTGTCTTGAGCGCTGTGAAGTGCTCTTGCATGAGCGCATTGAGCTGGTCCCTGCTACCCAGACCCAGGTCCTCCCACAGGTGGTTGGGGCCCATGGCGGCCATGGCAATCGCGCGTGCCAGATGCGTGGCCAGAATCCCCGGGTGGCTCGCATGTTCGACCAGCAAGGCCGCCAGGTCATCCACTTCTTCATCCAGCATCGGTGCCATGACGTGCTCCTTCCCACTCATGGACAGCAGCGCAAGTGGCGTGCCAGCCAGGCTTGCTCGCGCACGCCTATCCCCAGGCAGCAGCGCTGTCATCTTTGTCTGAGACCTGACAGCCAGGCGCGACAAGGCCTGTTCCAAAGCTTTCACAGACCCGATGGCAAGAGGGTCAATCCACGCTAAGTGCTTGATTTTCCATGCTGCCAAAGGTGGCACGGAATTGGCAAAAGGCCCATCAGCTCAGGCCCATATTGGCCTATTCACGGGGAATGCACATGGACGCATCAGCATCTCTGGCCTCCAAGGCCTTCATCAGCATCGGGCAGATCCGCCCCTTGGGTTCCGACGTCCCTGAACCAGGCGGTGGCTGCGGCACCTCCGGCGGCGAGGGCAAGGCCAGTTGTGGCACATCGGGCGGCCCGGACGACATGCCGCCCGAGATCTGGGACAAGGTCAAGAACCACCCCTGCTATTCGGAAGAGGCCCACCATCACTATGCCCGCATGCACGTGGCCGTGGCCCCTGCCTGCAACATCCAGTGCAACTACTGCAATCGCAAGTACGACTGCTCCAACGAGTCGCGCCCAGGCGTGGTCTCGCAAAAGCTCACGCCAGACCAGGCCGTCAAGAAGGTGCTGGCGGTGGCCAGCGAGATCCCGCAGATGACGGTGCTGGGTATCGCCGGCCCTGGCGATTCTCTCGCCAACCCCAAGAAGACCTTCGACACGATGCGCATGCTCCATGAACAGGCGCCTGACATCAAGCTGTGCCTGTCCACCAATGGCCTGGCCTTGCCCGATCAAGTCGACGAGATCTGCAAGTACAACATCGACCACGTGACCATCACCATCAACATGGTGGACCCGGCCGTGGGCGAGAAAATCTACCCATGGATCTTCTGGGATCACAAGCGTGTCACCGGCTATGAGGCCGCCAAGATCCTGCATGAGCGCCAGATGCTGGGCCTGGAGATGCTCACGGCCCGTGGCGTGCTCACCAAGATCAACTCGGTGCTGATCCCGGGCATCAATGACGAGCATCTGATCGAAGTGAACCGCGAGGTCAAGAAGCGCGGCGCCTTCCTGCACAACATCATGCCGCTGATCTCGGAGGCCGAGCACGGCACCTACTTCGGCCTCAATGGCCAGCGTGGCCCGACCGCGCAGGAGCTCAAGGCCGTGCAGGACGCCTGTGCCGGCGGTGCCAACCTGATGCGCCACTGCCGCCAGTGCCGGGCCGACGCCGTGGGCCTGCTGGGCGAAGACCGCAGCGAGGAGTTCACGCTCGACAAGATCGAGGAGATGGAAGTCGTCTACGACCTCGACAAGCGCAAGCAGTACCAGGACAAGGTCGAGGTCGAACGCCAGGCCCAGCACGCCGCCAAGGTATCGGCCCTGGACGAAGCCAAGGCGCAACTGGCCGAGGTCGACCCGAGCCTGAAGGTGCTCGTGGCCGTCGCCACCGAAGGCCATGGCCGCGTGAACCTGCACTTCGGCCACGCCACCGAGTTCCAGATCTTCGAAGTCTCGGCGCAAGAGGCCCTGTTCGTCGGCCACCGCCGCGTGGACCTCTACTGCCAGGGCGGCTATGGCGAAGACGAGCAACTGCCCTCGATCGTCCGCGCCATCAACGACTGCCATGCCGTGCTGGTCGCCAAGATCGGTGCCTGCCCGCGCGACGAACTCAAGTCCGCCGGCATCGAGCCTGTTGACCAGTACGCCCACGAGTTCATCGAGAAGGCCGCGCTCGGCTGGTTTGCCGACTACACCGGCCGCATCGCCCGGGGCGAGATCACGCACCAATCGCGTGGTGATGCCTCGATCCGCCAAGGTGCTTTCACGTCCGAAGCAGCTTGATTCCAACCGCCCTGAAGGAGAACATCATGGCCCTGAAAATCATCGCCTCCACTTGCACCGGCTGCTCCGCGTGCGAACCCGAGTGCCCCAACGTCGCCATCAGTGAAAAGGGTGGCGTCTTCAAGATCAACCCCGACCTGTGCACCGAATGCGAAGGCCAGTTCGACGCGCCACAGTGCGTGTCGGTCTGCCCGGTCGACGGCTGCATCATCCAGGCTTGAGCGGAAGGGACGACGATCATGCTTCCAAACTGGACCGTGTCCCCCGCTGCCGAGAAGTTCATTCGGCGCATGGTGAAGTTCTCCGGCATGCCGGCCTCGGCGGGCTTTCGCCTCATCGTGACTGCGGGTGGCTGCTCAGGCTACAGCTCTGAGTTCACGGTGGAGGCGCAACCCGCCCCCGGTGACGAGGTGGCCGATGTCAATGGCATCAAGGTCTTCCTGCCGGCCGAGACGCGTCTGCTGCTGGATGGCGTGATCGTCGATTTTGCCGACACCCCGACCAAGTCCGGCCTGACCTTCGTGAACCCGAATGCGGCGCCTTGCGCGTGCAGCAGCAGCGGCGACACGACCAGTTCAGCCCCGACCCTGGCCAAGATCGAGATCGGCTCGATCAAGGTGTCGTCCGCGCCGCGAACCACGGCCTGATGCATCCGGCATAGGCTTGACAGGCAGGACCAGCATGCGCACCCAAGCAGACTCCTCGACCGGCAGCGCCAGCATGTCCGGCGAGCGCATGCTGGACGGCATGGGCTTTGACAGCACCGTGCTGGGCTTGGGCCTGCCTGCTCAGGCTGAAGCACTCATCGCCCAGGCCGGCCTGGTTCGCCAGGACCGTGCCAAGGCTGAGCCCTTGCTGCTGCAAGCCCGGGCCATGGCCCCGCATCATCCTGCCACCTTGATCGCGCTGTACCGCTTCCATTTCTATGGCCACCGCCTGCGTGAAGCTCGCGAGGTGGCACGCGAGGCACTGGGTATCGCACGCGGGGCGCTGGTACCGGGCCATCCAGACCCGGTGGCGGCGGACCTGCCTCCCATCACCGATGAGCAGGCGCGCTTTGATGCCGCCGTGCGCTTCTACCTGTTCACGCTCAAAGGGTTCGCCTACCTGAACCTGAGGCTGGGCGACATCGAAGTCGGTCGCGCAGCCCTCACGGAGCTGCAACGGCTGGATCCGCAGGATCGCGTGGGCGGCGCCGTGCTCTCGGTGGTGCTGGCGCGCGCCGAAGCGCATGACGCTGAGGACGATGCAGACGATGCGCTCGACTACGACCGCCAAGCCCTCTCTCAAGGCCGCATGCCGCATCGCGGCTGGGGGACGACATGATGGCCGGCCACTCCGTCCGGGCTCGCGCGCCAGCGGGCGACATCGTCGCCGTGGATTGGCTGGGCCAGCCGATCACGCAAGCCTCCTGCCAAGCCTGTGCCTATCAGTACCTCAAGGCCAGCGGCGGCTGCGAGATCGGCCATGCCTGCATGCAGGATGGCTACGCCCGCCGCATCGACCGCTTCTTCCGCTGGCACCCCGAGCTCGCCAAGGCCCAGTTGCAGCATCCCTACTTCGAGGTGCGCGCCATCGCGGCCCGCTACACCGAAGTATTCAACCTCCCGGGCATGATCGACGACCCCGACGAAACTGTGCGCCTGCAACTGGCCTTGCGCCTGCCGCAGCGTGCGCTTCAAAAACTGATCGGCGACCCGCATCGCGAAGTACGCATCCGCGTGGCCCAGCGTCTGGACACGGACAAGCTCCCGGCCATGGTCCGCGACACCGACTATGGCGTGCGCCAGTGGGTCGCGCGCCGCCTGACCTTGGCACTGCTGCCGGTACTCGTCTCCGATCCCGAGTCGGTGGTGCGTCAGGAAGTAGCGCAGCGCGTCGAGATGCCGACTTTGCTGCGCATGGTGTCTGACGAGGCAGCTGAAGTGCGGCGCATCGTGGCCCAACGGCTGCCCGCCGGCCTGCTGGAGCGCCTGGCATCAGACGAAGACCTCATCGTGCGTTGGGAAGTGGCCCAGCGTGCGGCCCCCGATCTCCTGCAGCGCATGCGGCATGACGAGGACAGCGAAGTCCGCGCCGCCGTGCTGCAGCGCCTGAACCAAGCTGGAGCACAACATGGTTGACATCGCCCGTGACGATGACCATGCCATCGAGGTGGCCGATCCACCGCGCTTTCACTACGGCGAGCGCGTGGTGGCCCGATCGACCATCCGCAACGACGGCACCTTCAATGGCAGGGACATCGGTGAGGTGCTGGTCAAGAAGGGTGACGTCGGCTATGTGGTGTCCATCGGCACCTTCTTGCAGCAGTTCTACATCTATGCCGTCGAGTTCACCGAGCACGGCTACCGCGTCGGCATGCGCGCCAAGGAGCTTATGACGCTGGACAACATCCCTGAGGACATCCTGGCACAGCTTGGCGACAAGGCCGAAGCGCTCAAGACACTTCGCTAGACACAAGGACACATCATGATGATCGAACCCCGCGAACCGCAGTACCAATGGGGACAGAAAGTCGTTGCCCTGGTTGATCTGCTCAACGACGGCACCTACCCCGATCAGCCCGATGACGCCGTGCTGGTGGAGCTGGGCTGCGAAGGCGAGATCGTCCAGGTCGGCCACCACGAAGAGGCCAACCAGCCGGTCTACATGGTGGACTTCGATGGCCTGGTGATCGGCTGCGTCGAGGAAGAAATCATGTTGAGCATGGAGCTCAGCCAGCTGGCTGCCGAGGCCCGCGGGCAGCGACGCCTCCTGCCGGATGGCGAGCACTCACCGAGCGCCACGCCATGACCTACCTTGCGCACACCCCTCAACATGGCCCGGCCATGGTCCATGAGATGGACCGGGTGCGCATCGTGCGCGCCTTGCGTCAGCGTGTGCGCTACCGCTACGTTCAACCTCATGTTGAGCGCGCGGACGAAGGCGGCTGGGTGATCAAGAGCCCTTGCTGCTCCCGCAACGTCGACCCGACCGGCGGCGTGATCGACATTGCCTGGGTCGAGCCCACGGAAGGCGCCTGGTCCTTGTACTTCAAGGACCACGTCCATGAGCGCTGGGTCCTGCACGATGAATCGCGGCATCTGCAGCCCCTGCTCGATGAGATCTGCGTCGACACGATGCGTGTGTTCTGGCCCTGAAAGACCCCCATGAACCCAGACTGGATCTACCTGGACAACAACGCCACGACCGAGCCGTCAACAGGCGTGGTGGGCGCCATGGCCCTGGCCTTGCGCCAAACGTGGGCCAATGCCTCATCCTCACACGCCATGGGCCAGGAAGCGCGGCAGGCACTGGCCATGGCCCGTGCGCAGGTGGCCAAGATGCTCAGCTGCAAACCGGCCGAGGTGGTGTTCACCAGCGGGGCCACTGAAGCCAACCACATGGCGCTTCGCGGTGCCGTCGGCTTCAACAGCCGCCAGGGCCTGGTGCTCAGTGCTGGCGAGCATGCAGGCGTGCAGAAGCTGGCGCGGCACCTCAAGGAGCGCCAACAGGTAGACGTCAGCTGGATCGGCCTGAACGCCGATGGCACGCTGAACATGGCTCAGGCAAACGCCCTGATCACCTCGGACGTGTCGCTGGTGTCCGTGATGGCAGCCAACAATGAAACCGGCGTGCTCATGCCCATCGGCGAGCTGGCGCGTCTGGCCCATGAACGCGGCGCCCTGCTGCACGTGGACGCCACCCAGTTGATCGGCAAGCTGCCCTTTGACTTTGGCAAGTCGGGGGCAGATCTGGTCTCGCTGTCGGCTCACAAGTTCCACGGCCCCAAGGGCGTCGGCGCTTTGATCGTGCGTCAAGGCCTGAACTGGCCCGCGCTGTTCATGGGAACGCAGGAGCGTGCTCGCCGTGGTGGTACCGAGAACCTGCCCGGCATCCTGGGCATGGGGGCCGCCGCTGAAAGGCTCAACTTGTCGCCAGCGCAATGGCTGACGCAAACCAGGCAGCAGGCCCATCAGCGCGACACCCTGGAACAGGGTCTCAAGGCCGCGCTGCCAGGCACCGTGGTCTTTGCAGGCCATGCACCACGCCTCCCCAACACCGTCTATGTGCGATTCGGCCATGTGCACGCCGATGTGGTGCTCAACCGCCTTGATCGCATGGGCGTCATGGCCTCATCGGGTGCCGCCTGCTCGGCCTCGGGCAACGAGCCCTCTCCCGTGTTGATGGCCATGGGCGTGACGCGTGAAGAGGCGCTGTGCGCGGTGCGCTTCAGCCTGTCCACCCACAACACCGCCCAGCAGATCCAGACCGTGCTCGAACGCCTGCCGCTGGAGCTCGCTCCCCTCATGGCCGAACACGCGCCCCCGATAGATCAACCCACTGGAGTTTTTGCATGAAGATCATGATCCGCAAGGGCGCCGACGGCATCCTGTCTGTCTACGTTCCCAAGAAGGACCTCGAAGAGCCCATCACCCAGATGGAAAAACCGGCCATGTGGGGCGGCACCGTCACCCTGGCCAACGGCTGGCAACTGGCCCTGCCCGAGATGGCCGACGACACCAGGTTGCCCATCACCGTCGAGGCCAAGCGCCTGACCTCGGGCGAGGAAGTCTGAGCTTGGAGCGCGCCATGGCCATCACAACAGCACAAATCGCCGAAGCCGCGTCCATCCTGGGTGAGTCGGAATCCGTGCGCGCCGCCGCCGCCCGCATCCGCGAGCGCTTTGCGCCCTTGCGTGCCCTGGTGCTGGACGCCTTCGACATGCGCGGCGAGCAGCCCGTGGCCCAGACAGGTGCCAACCGCGCGCTCTACCTCATGTCCACCGATGGCCATTGCTGGCACGTCACCAGCGAGCCCCAGCAAGCCTCGGCCTTCGTGCTGACCCAAAACTGAAGAAGGACGACCGCTCATGGACCCGCAGACCGAAGCCGATGTGAGCACCGAAGAAGACCAGGGCGACTGGCTCTATCTATCGGACCCCGACATCACCACCGATGAATTGGAGGCCACGGTGCTGACCCTGCGCAGCAACCAGCTTTCCGCAGGGCCGAATGTGTTGGCGTTCGAGCAGGCCATGGCCGCCTATGTGGGTCGTGCCCACGCCGCCGCCGTGGGCAGTGGCACCTTGGGGCTGTGCCTGTCGCTCAAGGTCCTGGGCATTGGTCCGGGCGATGAGGTGCTCACCGCCGCCTACGCCTGGCACCAGATCGCGCACGCCATCACCATCGTCGGCGCCACGCCCATCCTGGTCGATATTGACTACTGGTCCGGCTGCATCGACCCCGTGAAGGCCGCCGAGAAGGCCACCCCTCGTACCAAGGCCATCCTGGCCAGCAACATCAATGGGCATCCAGCCGACTGGAAGGCCCTGCGTGAACTGGCCGACCGCTATCAGCTCAAGCTGATCGAAGACAGCACGGAAGCCGTGGGCTCGCGCTATCAAGGCCGGCTCACGGGCAGCTTTGGCGACGTGGCCATCTTCGACTTCTCCCAGCCCTCTGCCTTGTGCTGCGGCCAGGGCGGCATGGTGCTCACCGATGACCCGACCATTGCCAGTGAGCTGGGCTACCTGCGCGAGCGTCGCATCAGCGACCGCACATCGGTGTCGGTGGGCAGCCGCGTGCCCTGGCAGGCCAGCATGAGCGACCTGGACGCCGCATTGGGCCTGGCCCAGCTGCGCCGCATCGACGAGATCCTGATGAAGCGCAAGCAGGTCGAGGGCTGGTACCACAAGGAGATGCAGACCTTCGAAGGCATCAAGCCGCCTTATCTGGCCGACCACATCGACGAAGTGCACTGGATGCTCTACAAGATCCACCTGGGCAAACGCTTCACGGGCAGTGCACGCAACCAGATCATCGAGGACATGGAGTCCAACTCGGTTGAATCGGCCATCTACTGCGTCCCCCTGCACCAGCAGTTCCATTACCAGCGTGCCGGCTGGCATCGGGGCCTCTTGCCCAACACCGAACGCATCGCCGACCGCTCCCTGACCCTGCCCTTCCACACGCACCTGGACGAGGACGAGGTCAAGTACATCGTCAAGACGCTCAAGGATGCCTCCCTGAACGTGGGTGCGGGCGCAGCCATTTATTGATGAGACCCGAAGGAAGAGACCATGTCCGCCGTTGATACGCCCTCCACCGCCACGGCCACCCAGGTCGACTGGCTTGCCGCCGTGCGCCAAAGCCTGCAAGAAGGCAAGGTCGTTCCCTATCTGGGTCCGGGTCTGTTGGACCTGGTACCCGATGCGCCCGTGCCTGCCACACCTGAGGCCCTGGTCGCCTTGCTCACGGCGAAGGCGACCGTGCCGCACAAGATCCGCAACCGCCTCACGCAGGCTGCGCAATACATTGAGAACTTCAAACACCGCAAGAGCCTGGTCAAGCAGATGGACGAGGCCTTCAACAAGGTGCCAAAGCCCAGTGCCCTGCATGAATGGATCGCCAAGCTGGCGCCCCCCCTGGTGGTGGAGAGCTGGTACGACGACACCCTGGTCTCGGCCTTTTCCCAACACCGTGCTGCGAGCGACTGGGGACAGGTGCAAGGGCTGTCGCAGTCAGAACATTTCGGCACCTGGACAGCCTTCTACGACGCACAAGGTCAGCTGGCAGAGAGCTGCTCGCCAGCTTGGAAGTCGCTGGTGTACCGCCCCATCGGTGGTCATGCCCCGGCCAGCAACTACCTGGTGTCGGACTCTGACTACGTGGAAGTGCTCACCGAGATCGACATCCAGACGCCCATCCCGACGGAGGTGCAGTCCCTGCGTCAGGGCCGCAGCTTCCTGTTCCTGGGCTGCCGCTTCAACGACCAGCTCACGCGCAGCTTCGCGCGCCAGATCATCAAGCGCTCCAGCAACCGCCATTGGGCTGTGCTGCCCCATGAACCCACGCGCATGGAGGCGCGCTTCCTCGAAGAAAACCAGGTCTCACGCATTGACCTGCCATTGGCCGAAGTCGCAGCCCTGCTGTGCTCGGCCTGACCCGCACGATGTCCCCATAACGACACCGCCTTTTGACCCCAACGGAGAAGCACCACCATGACCACCCTCACCATCCTCCCCGCCGGCATCACGGCTGAAGCCGCCCCTGGCACCAATCTGCTGGCCGCCATCAAGGCTGCAGGCGCGGCCATCATGAGCAAATGCGAAGGCAAGGCCCAGTGCGGCGCCTGCCATGTCTTCATCCAGGAAGGCCGCAAGAGCCTGTCCAAGATCCAGCGCACCGAGAACGAGAAGCTCGACACCATCGTCGGCGTGGGCTCCAAGTCGCGTCTGGCCTGCCAGGCCACGCTGGGTGAAGAGCCCGTGACGGTCGAACTGCTGAGCTTCGTCTGACGCCAACAGCACCGTGCTTGAGCCGTCTTCGCTGACGGCTGTCAGCCTGGGAGACACACCATGATCGACGTTGCCATCGTAGGTGCCGGCCTGACTGGTCTGGCATTGGCCAAGTCACTGCTGGCCGAAGGTTTGAGCGTGACCGTGTATGAGGCACGAGAGCGAGCGGGCGGCCGCATCCTCAGCGATGTGGACAGCGCCGGTGGTGCGACGGTCGACCTGGGTGCCAGCTGGTTCTGGCCCGAAACTGAGCCGCGCGTGGCCAACCTCATCGACGCGCTGGGACTGCATCATTTCGAGCAACCCGACGCAGGCCAGGTTCTCCATCTGGCCGATGCCAGCAAGCCCGCCGAGGTCATGCCCACCACCGGCATCCACGGCGGCGCACGCCGACTCTCGGGCGGCGCCTACACGCTGGTCGAAGCCCTGATGGCCGCCCTGCCAGCCGAAACGGTCAAGCCGGGGCACCGCGTCTTGTCCCTGATCGACTGCGGCACCCATGTCGAACTGCACGTGGCCGCCGCAGAGCCCGACTCGACATCGCTCATCCACGCCGTGGCCGTGCGCGCCAAGCGCGTGGTGCTGGCCATGCCACCCAGGCTGATGCTGCAACACATCCGATTCCAGCCCGAACTGCCCGATGCCACCGTGGACGCCATGAGCCAGGTCTCCACCTGGATGGCCTGCGAGGCCAAGTCCTTTGCACGCTATGCACGCCCCTTCTGGCTCGAGAAGGGCTACTCGGGCAGCGCCTTTGTCAGCCATGCGCAGGCCGTGCTGCGCGAGCTCTGGGATGCCAGCGACGAACAGGGTGCTGCGCTGGCGGGCTTTCATGCCATCGCACCCGATGCCAGGCCTCAGTTCGCCCGCAGTATGCCCATGCTGGTGAGTAGCCAGTTCGCGCAGTTGTACGGCCCGCAAGCTCAGGTCGACGAGATCGTGAGCAAAGATTGGGCGCAAGACCCATGGACCTGCAGCGAGCTCGACCGGCACGACCCATCATCCTTCCCGCCCCAGTCCGACCCGCTCCTGCGCCGCCCTCACTGGGGTGGGCGCCTGTTCTTCGGAGGCACCGAAACCGCACGGCAGGCCGCAGGCCACATGGAAGGGGCGCTCGAATCCGCCGCACGCCTCACCGATTTCCTCAGGCCCATCCGCCACATCGGCCCCCTGGGTGCCGGCGGACTCGACGAGGCCTTGTCACGCTTCCATGAGTGGGTGGCGAACGAGCGCTCGCAAGCCATGCCGCGATACCGTCAGCACCTCAACCAGATGCTGTCACGCCAGGACCGAGATCGCGTCACGCAAAGGGCCGTGCTGGCGGCCGTGGAGCAAACCTACACGCGCGCCCTGGAACAGCTCGCTCGGCTGGACGTGTATGTGCCGCCGCCAGCCGAACCCGAGCAGGACGAGTTCACACCCAAGGTGTTGAGGGCGTTTTCAGGCTTCAGCAAATCACTGGTGGACGAGGCCCTGGCCTTCAATGCGGCTTCGTGTGCCTTGTCGAACTTCGAAGACGAGCACCACCCCAGCGGCGACTACCTGCGCGCCATCACGGCTGATCTGGCCGCAGCCTGGATGGAGTTTGCGTGGGCCACGAATGACCTGCTGCACACCCGCTCCCCCGCCACACATTGATTGATGCATCGTCAAGGTCCCCTCTCATCACCATGTATGCCGCTGCCTTGTTCAAGACCATGGAGGAATCTGGCGTGGCCGTGCTCACGCTGGTGGAGGGCCTGCAAGACACCGAATTGCTGGCTTCGCGTCTGACGCGTCAGGAGGTGAGACGGCAGATGCGGCTGATGCTGGAAGCGGCCGCGGCACTGCCTTCGGAGATGCGCCAGGCAATGCCGGAGGTCGACTGGATCGGCATGGCCTCAGTGGGCAAGGCCTTGGCGGGCTCTGCGGGGCCTGACTTGGACGAGGCCATGGTGTTCGGTTCGCGCGCCTTGACACCGGCTTTCATGATGTGGCTGAGGGTGTATCGGCAACAGCATCCTGATTGGTTCAAGATGCAGTGGCGCGGCTAAGGCAATAACTTGTTCCGCTCTCCCTGGCTGAAGTTGCTGAAGTGCCCCTCAGCTGCAGCCCTCGCCCGAGCCCGCTTGATGATCCCCGCACTCTTGCCCGGTGGCTGCGGTGCACTCACACACTTGTCGACCACGGTCGACCCGCACTGTGGACAAGCTGGCACCGTGCTGCTGCGCACCAGCAACTCAAAGCGCTTGTCACAAGCCGGACAGTGGTACTCATAGATCGGCATGGCCACTCCTCGCAATCACACTGCCCGACTCTTTTGCAAGATCAATGCCCTTGCGCCACGCTCCTTGATCCTCATGCCCACTGCGCCCTGAGCAGCAAACAAACCCGACAAAAGCCACATGGGCTTGTGCGAAGCAATTCACTACCAGGCCCAGGGTCACTTTGAGCTTTGTCAAAGGAAATCAACAACTTAAAGAATTCGTCAGCGTTGGCATCGCCTTTGCAATGGCCTCATCAGCGCCCCCGGTCACCAGACCGCATCGAACAAGGAGCCTTCATGATGCTGATCGTGCCGCCCAACCGTCCTGTCTACCTGGACTACGCAGCGACAACGCCCGTTGACCCACGGGTCGTGGCCAAGATGATCCCGTATCTGAGCGAACGCTTTGGCAACCCGGCCAGCCGTTCACACGCCTATGGCTGGGCAGCGGAAGAAGCGGTCGAGCTGGCCCGCGAGCAAGTGGCCCTGCTCATCGGCGCCGACCCGCGTGAAATCGTATGGACCTCCGGTGCCACCGAGAGCAACAACCTCGCCATCAAAGGCGCTGCCCAGTTCTACCAGTCCAAAGGCAGGCACCTCGTCACCGTAGCCACGGAACACAAGGCCGTGCTCGACACCATGCGTGAACTGGAGCGCGAAGGCTGGGAGATCACGGTGCTGCCCGTGATGGACAACGGCCTGCTCGACATCGACCAGTTCAAGGCCGCCCTGCGCCCCGACACCGTGCTGGCGTCGGTCATGTTCGTCAACAACGAAACGGGCGTGATCCAGGACGTGCGTGCACTGGGTGACATCTGCCGCAGCCAGGGCGTGATCTTCCATGTGGACGCGGCCCAGGCCACGGGCAAGGTGCACATCGATCTGAGCACCCTGCCCATCGACCTGATGTCGATGTCGGCCCACAAGAGCTATGGCCCCAAGGGCATTGGCGCGCTGTATGTGCGCCGCAAGCCCCGCATCCGCATCGAAGCCCAGATGCATGGCGGCGGACACGAACGCGGCATGCGCTCGGGCACGCTGCCCACCCACCAGATCGTTGGCATGGGCGAGGCCTTCCACCTCTCCGCCAAGGAGATGGGTGTCGAGCTAGAACGCATCCGCACGCTGCGTGACCACCTGTGGAATGGCCTGTCGCAACTCGACCATGTTCACCTCAATGGTGAACTCGACAGCCGCACGCCCAACCACCTCAACGTCAGCTTCAACTACGTGGAAGGTGAGTCGCTGCTGATGGGCATGAAGGACATCGCGGTGTCGTCAGGCTCGGCCTGCACCTCGGCCAGCCTAGAGCCCAGCTATGTGCTGCGCGCCATGGGTCGCAGCGACGAACTCGCCCACAGCTCGGTGCGCTTCACCATCGGCCGCTACACCACCCTCGAAGAGATCGACTTCACCATCGCCCGCGTGACGGACGTCGTCAGCAAGCTGCGCGACATGAGCCCGCTGTGGGACATGGTCCAAGCCGGCGTCGACCTCGACAGCATTCAATGGGCCGCGCACTAGGTGCGCCCCCGGCTGCGGGCCACCGCAGCCACCCCCCACGGGGGCGCGGGGCCGGACGCTTGGGGCGACCCGGCGCTGGCCCCGCCCTCGCTAACTGACCTTTGGAGATTCAACATGGCCTACAGCGACAAGGTGATTGACCACTACGAGAACCCACGCAACGTTGGTTCATTTTCAGCCGATGACGAAGGCGTGGCCACAGGCATGGTCGGCGCACCCGCCTGCGGTGATGTCATGAAGCTGCAGATCAAGGTCAACCCCGCCACGGGTGTCATTGAAGACGCGCGCTTCAAGACCTATGGCTGCGGCTCGGCCATCGCATCGAGCTCGCTGGTCACTGAATGGGTGCGGGGCAAGACACTCGACGAAGCACTGTCCATCAAGAACACACAGATCGCCGAAGAGCTGGCCTTGCCGCCCGTGAAGATCCACTGCTCCATCCTGGCCGAAGACGCCATCAAGGCTGCCGTGGCGGACTACCAGAACAAGCAGGCACAAGGCCGCGGCACCAGTACCTTGGCCGACCAGCCTGTGTGCGCGCCGAACTGACACCAACTCACCCCAACCTCATCCCACTGAGCCTGGAGCAACATGATGGAACCGAGCACCTTGACCTCCTCGATTGGCAGCGACATGCCACCCCCCACGCCACTGAACTTCAGCGCCGCCGCAGCCGCCAAGGTCAGCGAGCTGATTGCCGAAGAAGGCAACCCCAACCTCAAGCTGCGTCTGTATGTGACCGGTGGCGGTTGCTCGGGCTTTCAATATGGCTTTGCCTTTGACGACCAGCTCAACGACGACGACACCCGCATCGACAGGGACGGCGTGACCATGGTCGTGGACGCCATGAGCCTGCAATACCTGGTGGGTGCCGACATCGACTACGAAGACGGCCTCGAAGGCTCTCGCTTCGTCATCCACAACCCCAATGCGCAGACCACCTGTGGCTGCGGCAGTTCCTTCTCGATGTGAGGTGGCTCATGACGATCACGATGACCGAGGCGGCGGCCCGCCACTTGCAGAAATCCTTGCTCAAGCGCGGCAAAGGCGTCGGCCTGAGGCTGGCTGTGAAGACCAGCGGCTGCTCCGGCTTGTCCTACGCGCTGGAGTTCGCCGACGAGGCCGCCCCCGAAGACGTGACGTTCGAGACCCAGGGCCTGAAGCTGCTGGTCGATGCCAAAAGCCTGCCCTTTCTGGATGGCACGCAGCTGGACTTCGTCAAGGAGGGCCTCAACGAAGGCTTCAAGTTCAACAACCCGAACTCCAAGGCCGAATGCGGCTGCGGCGAGAGCTTCGCGGTCTGATCGCTCCCTTGAACCTTGCTTGCACATTGAGTTGAGAGGCCCATCATGGCGCTGCTTCAGATTGCCGAACCAGGCCAAAGCGCGGCCCCCCACCAGCACCGGCTGGCCGCGGGTATCGACCTGGGTACCACCAACTCGCTGATTGCCACGGTGCAAAGTGCCATGCCGCGCACACTGGCCGACGAGGCCGGCCAGGTGCTCGTGCCCTCGGTGGTGCACTACCGGGCCAGCACGGGCGATGAAGGCGATGCCACCGAAGCGCCACCCGAAGTGGGCCACCGCGCCTTGGCCTTGCAGACGCAGGACCCGCTCAACACCATCGCCTCGGTCAAGCGCCTCATGGGCCGCGCCATGGCCGATGTACTCAAGGCCGGTGCGCCGCCCTACAAGCTGCTTGACGGGCCTGGCATGGTCTCGATTGACACGGTGGCCGGCGTGAAGAGCCCCGTGGAGGTCTCGGCCGACATCCTGCGCGCCTTGAAGGCCCGCGCCGAAGCCTCGATGGGCGGCGAGCTCACCGGCGTCGTGATCACCGTGCCGGCCTATTTCGACGACGCCCAGCGCCAGGCCACCAAGGACGCCGCACGCCTGGCCGGCTTGCACGTGCTGCGCCTGCTCAACGAGCCCACGGCCGCCGCGATCGCCTACGGCCTGGACAAAGCTGCCGAGGGCACGTTTGCTGTGTACGACTTGGGCGGCGGCACCTTCGACATCTCCATCCTGCGCCTGACGCGCGGCGTGTTCGAGGTGCTGGCCACGGGCGGTGACTCGGCGCTTGGCGGCGACGACTTCGACCGAGCACTGGCCCACTGGCTGGCGGAGCAACAAGGCCAGACCTGGTCTGCCCTCAGCCCCGGTGAACAGCAGCACCTGCTCACCTCGGCCCGCGCCGGCAAGGAGGCCTTGTCCAGCTTCGATGCTGTGGACGTGGCGGGCGTGACCGTCACCCGCGAGGTGTTTGCACAGTGCACGCTCAAGCTCGTGCAGAAGACACTCCTGGCCACCCGCCGCGCGATCAAGGACGCGAAACTGGCTGTGGACGAGATCGACGGCGTGGTGATGGTGGGCGGTTCCACCCGCATGCCCGTGGCGCGCGATGCCGTGGCCGACTACTTCGGCAAGCCGCCCCTGACCGATCTCAACCCCGATGAAGTGGTGGCCCTGGGTGCTGCGATGCAAGCCGACATGCTGGTGGGCAATGCCGGCGCCGATGGCGAATGGCTGCTGCTCGATGTGTGCCCGCTTTCACTGGGCATGGAAACCATGGGCGGCCTGGTCGAAAAAATCATCCCACGCAACTCCACCCTGCCCACCTCACGTGCGCAAGACTTCACCACCTTCAAAGATGGCCAGACCGCCATGTCCTTCCACGTGGTGCAAGGCGAGCGCGAAGCCGTGAGCGACTGCCGCTCGCTGGCGCGCTTCGAGTTGCGGGGCATCCCGCCCATGGTGGCCGGTGCGGCGCGCATCCGCGTGACCTTTCAGATCGATGCGGACGGCCTGTTGTCGGTATCGGCCAGCGAGCAAACCACAGGCATACAGGCCCACATCCAGGTCAAACCCAGCTACGGCCTGAGCGATGACCAGATCGCCCAGATGCTGGTCGACAGCGTGGGCCGCGCGCAAGCCGACATGCAGTTGCGCATGCTGCGTGAAGCCCAGATCGACGCGCGCCGTCTGCTGGACGCCACCGAGGCCGCGCTGGCCGAAGACGGCCCGGCGCTGCTCTCGCCCGTGGAGCGCCAGCACATCCACGATGCCATGAACCTGGTGGCCGAGCGACTGGAAACTGAAGCCGACACCGATGCCGTGAAGACCGCCTGCCAGGCTCTCAACGCCGCCACGACCAGCTTTGCGGCAAGGCGCATGGACGCGAGCATCCGCAAGGCCTTGTCGGGCCGCGTGCTCGAATCGATCAGTTGATTGAACATTGTTAGCGGTGCATTGCCATGCCTCAGGTCACGATCCTTCCCCATCACGAGTTGTGCCCCGAGGGCAAGCAGTTTGACGTGAAGAAAGGCACCTCCCTGTGTGAGGCCCTGCTCAAGCACGACGTGGCCATCGAGCATGCGTGCGACATGGTGGCAGCCTGTGCCACCTGCCATGTCCTGATCCGCTCGGGCTTGACATCGCTGGATGAGCCCGACGACGACGAGAACGATCAACTGGACAACGCCTGGGGCCTGGAGCCCAGCTCGCGTCTGGCCTGCTGCGTTCGGCTCAAAGAGGGCGACATCACGGTGGAGCTGCCAAAGTTCAGCCGCAACCATGCACGTGAACGCTAGGGTAAGGCCCCATGCTCTAGCGCAGGCAGCAGTCCCGGCACCGGGGTACTGGTCTGGGCCGTGTTCGATACTGGCACGCCAGCCAGCGTGGCCAGCACCGGGGCTACTCCCTGGCGGCGCGACTGCGTCTCGGCCCGGGGTGCTTGCCACGAACGCAAGGCACCGCCCACCTGGCGCAGCACTTGCGGCACCAGCGCACGCACAAACCCATCACGCCATTGCAGGGCATCATACCGATACAGTTGCCTCAGACAGGCGGTCAATGCATTCTCGGACAGCCCCAGCCAACACGCCAGATTGGCGATCTCGATGGCCACAGGCACGCTCGATTCGTCGTCAGCCCCTGGATCAAATTGGCCGATCAAGTCCAGGATGTAGCCAAGCCCGGCCACAGTGCGCGCATACGGCGGAAGGTCACGCAAGCGATAGACCATTCGCCAGTCCTGCATCAGCCCCTGGCCCAAGGGCCGCGCCATCAACTCCCTCATCAAAGGCGACTCCGACTCCAGCTGCTGCAAGACGTCCATTGGCATGGCCAGCAAACTCACCTCCGTGATCGCCCGCACCGTTTCGTGCCGCGCACGGGCGAACCCACCAACACCCAGCAGGCCACCGGCCGCGACATGGCGCACGGCATCCCCTGCATCAGGCGACGTCTGGCGAACACACTGGAGGACCCCGCGTTCAACGATGTAGCCGTAGTTGGCTGGACTGCCGGCTGCATAGAGCACATCGCCGGGCATCAGGTGCACCCGCGTCAAGGGCAGCACTTGCTCATCCAACACCCGGTACCCATCTGGAGAAACCTTCGGGCCACCCAGCATGTGCTGCAACTCGGCATGGGACATGAACTTCAGCATCCCATCAGTAGACCGATCACGCCCAGCTTGCCCGCGCGGGTGGTCGTGGCGGTGATCCTCTCTGGCCTTCACTCTGATGTTGCTCAGCATGGCCTGCTCCTTTGGTACCTTGCTCAGTTAAGTAGTGGGTTGCACCTCAATGTGTGGGAAATGATCTATTTTCAATACTTGTGCGTCTATCGCCAATTTCCGCGCTGCTTGTCAGCATTTTCTGAGCCGTCCCCATCGGGTTTGAGGCATGTCAACCCAGCCCCTTTTTCTTCCACCTGCCGAAACTGGAAAAGCGAAGGCGCTGCCCTAAGGATACGCTGAAGAAGTAGCCGCATTTTCGGGTCGGCAGACACCGGCGCGACCCAGAGCAATGAAGTTCGTCACTTGGCGCATTTACCGCTGATTTTGCGGCTTGGCGCCCGCAT
>Ga0194137_10000555_pt1 | contig 24430 bp, 21 predicted proteins | sample TARM_MetaG_T3_14_FD_134025 | JGI IMG/M metagenome (GOLD analysis project Ga0194137, IMG submission 134025) | Freshwater microbial communities from Pennsylvania, USA, analyzing microbe dynamics in response to fracking - TARM_MetaG_T3_14 (version 2) | ecosystem: Environmental > Aquatic >... | reverse complement strand
CCCTTAGCAATCAATATTTTGTCTATCTCTCTCCCGGATTTAAGGGCCTCGATTACTGGATTTCTACCTTCAACTCTATCACTATTCACTTAATCACCCCTGTAACATTTTTAAGTATTTTAACCAATTTATAGATTTTTAAACTTTTCTCTAACTTCTCCAATTAGCCCACATGTTCTACTAATACTTAGTGGGCACAACTCTTTACATCTATCACAATATTTAGTTCCTTTGCCAGCAATACACGTATTAGTTTTAGCTCTTTCTTCCACTACTCCAAGGTCTATATTTGTATCAATATTATTATTTAAATCAATAATATGAGCTGTGATTCGTGCAGTTTTTATGGCTTCAATAGTAGATTCTATAGAAGGACGTCCTCCTGTGTGTTCTTCACGAGTTACTGCAGATATAATATTTACACATCCTTCTAAACCCATGATTGCCGCACCTATCGCTGCAGAAATATGATCCATTCCAATAGCCGCATCTGTCGGAATCGGTCCCAATGGCATCACAGGAAAGCCTGACTTTTTTAAAATTTCAGAAATCGCGATTATATCTTTCGGCCTAGCATGACCCGGAGATTCGATTATGACATCAACACCATGTCGAGAGATTGAATTACCCAGTGCTATCTGTGATTCAATCTCCATTCGCTGGGCATCATCGTTACAATCAAAAATATTACTCGACCGAAATGCAGCTCCTATACTCAACGTAACATTGTTCTTTCGAGCATGCGAAATAATCTGGGGTAATATTCTTAAATAAACATTTTCTCCTGCAAAATTTCTTGCTATTAAATCTTTTATGACTAGTCCTCCACCGCGTGATGTAATAGGCACCTTTCTTCCCAGCGCCTTGTCAAAAATATTTTTATTCGGTGTTGGATGAATTGTAATTAAGCCAACACCATTTTCCATTTGCTCTATTATTATATCAAGCAGTTCGTTTTCATCAATGCGACCCTCAACGTTTGTAACCAGATATATTGGTAACGTAGCAGTTACAAATTGATCAAAGTTAGCCACTTTGTACCATATTGAATCCCTCACTTTAAATCTCTTAGTGCTTAAATCAGTAATTATTTCTGGTTTTTCTAACTCGGTTGTAATCTTATCCAATTTTTCGAGTTCATAACAGTACTCACTTACGTTATTAATGCCAATTAAACAGTTAACTAATGTTCGTTTTCCAGTTCCCACCTCAAAAAAACCATTTTTAAATTTAAGCTTTGCTACTCTATTCCTTCCACTTATGCAAGCATTTTTTTCACACACGACATTACATCCTCCGCCGAGATATTTCCTTCTAGTAACTTGTTATAATACTCAACATCAGTTGCTTTCAAACGCTCCATTGTTAATGGATCCTCTAGAAGTTTTCTTATAACCATATCGTCCAAATTCTCTTTCGAGTGTACTACAGGAATCAATTTACAATTCATATTTCTAGCAACTTCTATCTCAGCTTCAGTCCCCATTCCTCCACTATAAACTACAACAACTTGTGTGGAACTCATTAGCCTTGCTCTATAATTCTTTAATTCTGGTAATAACGCCTTATCATTAGAAAAACTTGGATTCGCAGCATAAGGATTTGGAAAAATTTGAATCCTATTATTGATATCATACTTTTTATCAATACATTCCTCCATAAAGGCTGAAACAACATCCGAACCTATACCTGAAGACTGGCCACTTATTAAACTTATATCCGCGTCCCTCGCAAGAAGCCTTCCCAATTGATGTGCTTCAGTCCTACTACGTTCGTGGGAGCCTGTGACGTACACAGTATTCCCTCTTGATTTCTGGCTTATAGCGAATAATATTTCTTCTAATTCATCATAGTTTTCAATTATTAACGTTGATATTCCTAGCCTCTTTAAATCTTTACACCACAATTCTAATCTCTTTTCTTTTTCTTTAAGTATGTTTTGATCATTTTCTTTAGGTTTAATCATTATTAAAAAATGTTGTTGTGTAGTCTTTTTTGACAACCGCCTTGCAGCAAGCATGATATTCCTAATATTTGGGTCCCTATAGCTATACCCAATAAACAAAAATGACTTGTTTAGCAGATCATTTTGTAACCGTTGAGAAATAGCAGGTTTGTTCTCTAAAAAATCCTCATAATCTTCTTGCGTAATAATAATTTCATTATGATGGGATCTGGAAATACATCCATGGATTTTTATAATTTCAATTTCAGGATTTATAACATTTCTTGAAATCGAATCATCATTAACTTTCACATCTACTAAAAACTTCGAGAAGGCCTGTTCTAATAGCGTGTCATAATTCGTAGTCCATATTGTTGATACATTCGTAAAAGAAAGTGCCTTATGGTAGTTATTCAAAGGAAAATTCTTATTAAACGCCTTTGATATCGAACTTATTAACGGACCACGATTACCAGTATGATTATTTACTATATACTGTGCAATTATAGTTAGATCATCATGGTCGTTATCAATCATTATCCCCAACTCATCTGATAGGGGCTTTATCAACTTAAACCAATCTACTTTCGTTGATTTAACCGATATCCCACTTCCAACAAAAATAGCGCCAGAACCGCAATATAAAGCTTCAGACACCTTATTAATAAGTGTATCTTTATTCACCCAGCGCACCTTCTTTATTATAATTTCTCAGAACTGCTAACGCTTTATCCTTAGTAATAATCTTCCCCTTACAATCTTCATGTTGCAAACTATTTTCCGGACAATAGCCTAGAGTTTTACAACTAGCACCCGCATTCATAAAAACATCTGGGCTTGCACTTTTACATATAGTCATCATCTTATTAGCCATATCCCTAATCTCGGTTTGAGCATTCTTACAACACCTAATATTAAACCAATCTATTAATGCATGGGCGTTCATTCCTATTATCGCTTTGAATTCTGTCGCTTGAGGTTTTAGATATCTGAGTTCCTCTTCCTTTTTTCCTATATCCACCCCGGTATTATACCATTCCTCAATTATATTTAAGATATCATTTGCCGCAATATTCAACTCAACATAATCAATGCTCAGTTCATCTGCAATGGTTTTACCATTTGGAAGTATTACGTTTTTAGCACTAAAACCAGAATAATTAACTTTAAAATCCATAATACCATGTGGCACTACAACATCAAAAGCACGATTTCGATTTTTTTCGGCTCTACCTGTTTTTATCATAAAAGATGCTAGTCTTTTTCTTACTAACTGAACCTCAGTTACCCTCGCATAACCTTCAACACCAAATATAAAATAATCAAATTCAACTGCTGCTTTATGTCCACTACTAATAATGTTTTCTACAATCTTTTTATCATATGGTGAACTAATTAACTCTTCTAATGTCCTTTCAGATCTAACAAACCTAGCCGCAATATCAGTAAAAACCTTTCCGCCCCCAGCAAGCAATACAACCTTACCTTCTCCAACGTTTCTTAAATTCATTTTTCTCCTCCTTGACAATCTCAATTATATTCAATCTACAATGAAGTAATTTTATTTGTTTAATACCTAAGCTCCTACTCTATGCCTAGTATCATAGCTTTCTCTTTGTTAAGAAAATAAATTGTCTAAAACAATCCTATTGCATAATCTTATTAATTTAAATTACAAATACAAAAACACTCTGCAAATATTTCATGAAATTATTCACTTAATTTACTTTCGTTTATTATTTGTACAGACTTGTTAAAAACATCACATAATCGATCTAATTTACCAGTATAGAATAAGTAGCCAATAAGCGCTTCAAATCCTGTAGCATATTTGTAATCCATCAGTACAGCGTTTTTAGGTACCGTCGAGCTTTTTTGATTTCTGCCTTTTTTTATTACTGACCATTCATCTTCAGTAAACTCTTCCTCCAAGGCATGTACAATTTCCGCTTGGGATTTGGCTTTAACATAAGTAGTCGCCGCCTTATGAAGTTCGTTAACTGAAACATTTTTCTGCGAAACTAAATAGCTACGCACAAAGACCTCGTATATTGCATCACCTACATAGGCTAACACCAACGGCGACATCATTTTAACCTCGAGCTCCGACTTTATTTCTCCATTACATAACATACTTTTAAATATTTCCTTCATATTCTTATTTCACCCTAATTTAGTTATTTACTACGTATATTATATTGCATTACAAATTTTTTATCTACTATTTTACTTATTACTACACCGTAAAGTTCGTACATTATTTACAGTAATAAATAATTAAAACCCTCCACGCTTGATAATAAAACGAATAAACTTTCATGTCCATATGCTATTAGATTCATTTTGATATCCTTGTTTTATATTATTTACAGGATTTATTATATATTGTTCGCTTTCTGTAATCACTGCTGTTTTTTTTTACGCATGTTCATTTAATTTACACACAATTACACTATTCTTTCCACTATAATTATAAAGAGGAGTGGTTTTCCATCTCCCCTTTAAATATCACTGTATGTAATAGCTACTTTTTGGGCGGCATTACAGTTGCTTTACCATCGATAACAATCTTCCCATTTTGGTTCTCACACCAAGTTCTAACAACGATTCGATTTTTATCAACATTCATCTCAATAACCTCTACAACAGCCTTAATTGTATCACCAATTTTAACAGGCGCAAGAAACTTAAGTTCTTGACTTAAATATACGGTCCCCGGGCCAGGTAGATGCATACCTAATACACACGATATAAATCCCGCGGATAACATTCCGTGTGCTATTCTCTCACCGAATGGACTATCAGCCATTACCCTCGCATTACAATGGGCTGGATTTAAGTCTCCTGTAATACCCGCAAACAAATAAACATCCGTCTCAGAAACAGTTTTTTCAAATGACCCTTGATCACCAATTCTCATTTGGTCAATAGTAATACCCTTCATTATTACACCCCCAAGATATTTTTAAAAGAACCACTCATTCCACACTTTTATTTTGCAATAACTGTGCCAAATTCAATTAAATGCAGACCTTGGGAATAATATTCTAGAATACTTCTGATTATTCTATCTATTGTTATTTAACTCTTAGATTTTTCTCCACTTAACGCCAGAGGGAGTATCCTCAAGAACTATTCCCATATCCTTTAATTTATCCCTTATTTCATCTGACAGAGCATAATTCTTGTTTTTTCTAGCCTCTTGCCTTTGCTTTATTAGCTCCTCAACTTGTTCCTCTAAAGTTTCCTCTTTCTTTTCTAGCAAACCCAGTACTCCTGTTAATTCCGTTAGTAATTCTAAAGAAACCTTAACTATTTCTTTTGGTGTACCATCAGTAACCTTTGTATTTATTTCCCTTACCATATCAAATATTACAGAAATACCGTCCGCTGTATTAAAATCATCGTCAACTGCTAAAATGAATCTATCTTTAAATTTATTTATATTAGTTAGAATTACTATTTCTTCTTCTGTTAACTTTCTTTCCTCTGCTTTTTCATATAGGAATTCTAAATTGTTTTTTGAATTATATAGCCGCTGTAATGCATTTTGTGAGGACTCTAATAGCTCTCTACTAAAATTAATCGGATTTCTATAGTGGGAGGAAAGCATAAATAATCTAAGACTTTCCAAGTCAAATTCTTCTCTTATTTCCCTTAGTGTAAAGAAATTATTTAAAGACTTAGACATTTTCTTATTGTCAATATTTAAGTACCCCACATGTAACCAGAAATTAGCAAATGTCTTTCCAGAACAAGCTTCACTTTGGGCAATTTCATTTTCGTGATGAGGGAATATTAAATCTCCTCCCCCACCATGAATATCTATAGTTTCCCCTAAATACCTTTGTGACATGGCGGAACATTCTATATGCCATCCCGGTCTACCTAGACCCCAAGGACTTTCCCAGCTTGGTTCACTTGGTTTTGCAGACTTCCATAGAGCGAAATCCAACGGGTTTTTCTTTTGCTCATTTACCTCTACCCTAGCCCCAGACACTAAATCCTCCAGGCTTTGCTTTGATAATTTACCATAGTCTTCAAACTTTGATACATCAAAGTATACATCTCCCTCTGACTCATAGGCATACCCTTTGTTAATTAACTCATCTACAAATTTAATTATCTCAGGTAGGTTCTCAGTAACCTTCGGATGTATATCCGCCCTTTTAATACCAATACTTTCAGCATCTTCAAAATATGCTTCAATATACTTTTCACTTACTTCCTCGGAGGTTATATTTTCTTCTATAGCCTTTTTGATTATTTTATCATCAATATCCGTGAAGTTTTGAATAAACGTGACATCATATCCTCTATATTGAAAATATCTTCTCATGGCGTCAAAGGTTAAAAAAGTTCTGGCGTTTCCAATGTGAAAATAGTTATACACCGTGGGTCCACAAGCATACATTTTTATTTTACCAGGTTCTATCGGCACGAACTCTTCTTTTTTTCTTGTTAGAGTATTATATAGTTTCATTCTTTTTACTCCCCTCAATATTCTTTAACATATTTTCTAATTCTTCTATCTTACTTCTTATGGAATTTAATTCATCAGATATCGGATCTGGCAGCGTCCCATGCTCTAAATCAACCCCATCTGTAATTTTAACATTATCCTTTACAACTATCCTTCCAGGAACACCAACAACTGTACAATTTGGTGGAACTTCTTTTAACACCACAGACCCAGCACCAATACGTGAATTATCACCAACAGTAAAGGGTCCTAAAACCTTAGCTCCAGCTGAAATCACGACATTATCCCCAATAGTTGGATGTCGTTTTCCCTTATCCTTACCAGTACCACCTAGAGTTGCCCCTTGATATATTGTAACATTATTTCCGACCTCAGAAGTTTCACCAATTACTACTCCAGTTCCATGGTCAATAAATACCTTTTTACCGATTTTAGCACCGGGATGTATTTCTATCCCCGTAAAGAACCTCGAAATATTAGATATAATTCTAGGCAGGGTCACTAAACCCCTCTTAAATAAACCATGAGATATTCGGTGAAATATAATCGCATGTAGCCCCGGGTAACATAGCAAAACTTCAACCACATTTTTAGCAGCCGGGTCTCTCTCGAATATAGCTGCAATATCATCTTTTATAACTTTAAAAAATCTAACCATTTTAACCCTCCTACTTATAATACCCATTAAATAATAAAAACAAAAACAAAAACTCCGTCCCTGAAAAATCAGAGACGGAGTTTTCCGCGGTTCCACCCTGGTTGAATATATAAATATTCCACTTTAGAAAGTCTATAACGGGACTAACCGTTTTACCCTACTTTAAATTCAAATAAAAACTCATAGGTGCATTCGATTTACCTATACTTAAGGACTAATTTCAGCTATTATAATCCCTCTCTAATAAGCAGTGTAAACCTACTCCTCCTAATCAACGATTTACGATATTAAATTATTCAATACATAGTTTATGCGAGACAGTATGTTCGCTTTACCTAAAATTTTCATAACTAAAGGTAAATCTGGCCCATGGGCTTTACCAGTTACAGCAACCCTTATTGGTTTAAACAACTTAGGACCTTTTATCCCAGTTTCCTTCTGAATCTCTTTAAACATAGCTTTTATGCTTTGTTCATCGACCATATCCAGCCACTCTATTTTGTTAATGAGTAAGCTAATTAATTGAGGAACTTGTTCATCCTCAAGTACTTCAATAGCTTCCGCATCATCTAACTGGAATTCGTCATTAAAAAACAAACCCACTTTTTCAGATATTTCACTTAGGTTATTTAAATTCACCCTTAATACAGCAACAATGTCCTTTATCCAGTCATATCTAGCCTGAATTTCTTCTTCAGTTACGTAACCAGATTTAACTATATAAGGTATAGCTAGATCAGTTACTTCCTCTAGGGGCTTTTCCTTAATATAGTGTGAGTTTACCCAATTCAATTTATTTATATCAAATACTCCACCACTTTTAGATACCCTATCTAAAGAAAACTTTTGTTCCAACTCATCTAAACTAAATATCTCCTGATTATCCTCAGGACTCCAACCTAATAGGGCTATATAGTTAATTAAAGCCTCCGGTAAATAGCCTTTTTGTACAAAATCCTCTACAGCTACATCCCCTTGACGTTTGCTCAGCTTTTTCTTCTCTGAGTTTAATATATTCGGTAAATGGGCATATTTAGGCGCATCCCACCCAAATGCTTCGAAGGTATAAACATGTTTAGGTGTTGATATAAGCCACTCCTCACCTCTAATTACATGAGTAATCCCCATTAAGTAATCATCTACTACTACAGCGAAATGGTACGTCGGGAACCCATCTGATTTAATTAAAACCTGGTCATCCATATCACTAGTGTTTACTGTGACATTACCTCTGATTACATCATCAAACTGTATATCTCTATTTTCAGGTAACTTTAATCTTATAACGTAGGCCTCACCATTTTTTATTTTCTGATCTATCTCTTCTGGTGTTAAACTTCTACAAAATCCATCGTATCTTTGAGTAAGTCCTTGGGATTTCTGTTCTTCCCTTACCTGATCTATTCTTTCCTTCGAACAAAAACAATAGTACGCATGACCCTTTTCAATAAGCTTTTCTATATATTCCTTATATATTTCAAGTCTTTCGGATTGTATGTATGGCCCATAGTCACCTCTTTGGGATAACTGTCCATTCTCCTCTACAATTACTCCCTCGTCATGTTCAACCTTAGCCCAGGACATTGCCCCAAGCATATTTTCAATAGCCCCTTCAACATAACGGTTTTGGTCAGTATCCTCTACCCTTAATATATATTTCCCATCATTCTTTTTAGCATATAAGTAATTATATAAGGCAGTTCTTAAACTCCCTATATGAACAAATCCCGTAGGACTTGGAGCAAATCTAACTCTAACGGACATGAAGAATCCTCCTATACTGTTTCATTCTTATTAAGCTATTATATACAATTGATTTTTACATATCAATAGATATTAATAAGCCTTTGCAAAATATGCCATCTTACTAGCTGGTTTACCACAGAATGCACAAGTGTCCCCAAGGTTTTCCTGTTCAAATGGTAAACATCTAACAGTTATACCAGTTCCCTCTTTAATTTTATCTTCACATTCTCTTTCCTGACACCACATAGCCTTAACAAAACCTGGTTTAGTTGCCATTAACTCCTTCATCTCTTCAAAAGTCTTCACGTAGTAAGTTTTTTCATCTCTCATCATTTTAGCCGAATATAATAAATTATTGTGTATCTCATCTAATAAAGTTTGAATTCTTTCCTTTAAGTTCCCTAACTCAACGGTCTCTTTCTCTAATGTATCTCTTCTGAATAGTATCGCTTGACCATTCTCTATGTCCTTAGGTCCAATTTCAACCCTAACAGGAACACCTTTCATTTCCCATTCATTGAATTTCCAACCCGGAGAATAATTCTCTCTATCATCCAGTTCTACCCTAAAAGTATCCTTCAACTCACTGAAAAGCTCCATTGTTTTCTCTAAAACACCCGCCTTATGGGAGGCTATCGGAACAATAACAGCTTGTATAGGAGCTACCCTAGGAGGTAATACTAGACCCCTATTGTCCCCGTGAACCATAATTAGACCACCTATCAATCGTGTTGATACACCCCAAGAAGTATGGTATGGGTTTTTAAGTTCACCGTCTCTATCTAAGTAAGTAATATTAAAGGCTGTAGTGAAATGTTGACCTAAATTATGAGAAGTCCCTGCCTGCAGCGCCTTTCCATCATGCATAAGTGCTTCCATCGTATAGGTTGCATATGCCCCAGCAAACTTTTCCTTCTCACTTTTTTGTCCTGTTACTACTGGAATAGCTAATAAATCCTCTGCAGTCTCCTTATAAATCTGAAGCATTTTTAAGGTTTCTTCCTGGGCTTGATCATATGTTTCATGTAATGTATGTCCTTCCTGCCATAGGAATTCTGATGTTCTTAAAAAAGGCCTTGTACTTTTCTCCCATCTAACTACACTACACCATTGGTTATATAAGAAAGGTAGGTCTCTGTATGATTTTAACCATCTAGAGTACATTTCACATATTATCGTTTCAGATGTAGGACGAACACAGAGTCTTTCTGCTAACTCTTCATTTCCTCCATGAGTAACCCAAGCTACCTCCGGGGCAAACCCTTCAACATGTTCTGCTTCTTTTTTAAGTAAGCTTTCAGGAATTAAAAGAGGGAAATAACAGTTTTTATGTCCCGTTTCTTTAAATCTCTTATCCATATATTGTTGAATATTTTCCCAAATTGCGTACCCGTAATGTTTAATTACCATGAATCCCTTCACAGGAGAGTAATCAACTAAATCCGTCTTTAATATTACATCCGTATACCATTGAGCGAAATCCACCTCCATCGGTGTTATCTCTGCAACAAATTGTTTGTCCTTCTTACCCATATTCCTTATCTCCTCTCACTTCTTATTATTTAAAGTATAAACTTTTACTTATGTAACGATGCATAAAAAATAACAAAAAATCCCCCATCTCTACTCTAGAGACGGGAGATATTATTCCCGCGGTACCACTCTAATTAACTAAAAAGCCCACTTTATGACTTTATCGACGTCTACCGGTTCCCATACTTTTATTTCAGAGAACTGCTTTAGGGCGGGTTCAAAAAATTTAAAAACCTTTCAGCCTTGGGTTTTTTCTCTGGGTGTTTTTTTTACTATTCCCTATCATTGCGTTTACATATTCTTTTTTTATAGAATAATTCATTCTAGTTTTTTCGTCAATAACTATTTAATTTTTTCTAGCATTTATCTAGGCTTACAATGGCTTGAGCCGCAATACCTTTGCCCTTTCCTTCAAACCCTAATCCTTCTGTCGTAGTAGCTTTAATGTTTACTAATTCCACATTAATATTTAGTACCTCAGCTATATAATCTACCATATCATTAATATATGGTGCCATCTTAGGGTTTTGTGCAATAATTACAGCGTCAATATTATTTATTTTAAATCCTTTACCCTTAAGCATATTATCTACTTCCTTAAGCAGCCTCATACTATCCACACCTTTATAGCCCATATCCGTATCAGGAAAATGCTTGCCAATATCACCTAGGGATGCCGCTCCAAGTAGTGCATCCATAATAGCGTGAACAAGTACGTCCGCATCCGAGTGACCTAACAACCCCTTTTCATAAGGGATACTAATTCCACCAATAATCAACTTTCTTCCTTCTACTAATTTATGTACATCATAGCCTATACCTACTCGCACAAATCATCCCTCCGTTTTAACAATATTTGTTCAGCAATATTTATATCTTCTGGTGTTGTAATTTTAATATTTTCATAGCTTCCTAGAACTATTTTAACCCTATGTCCTAGAGACTCTACCAGCGTTGCATCATCTGTTGCTCGTATACAGTTTCTAATACCCTCATCATAGGCTTTTTTCAAAAGAGTACTATCGAATACTTGAGGGGTTTGTATTGACCATAGATGCTCTCTATTTGGAGTGCTAACTATTTCAAGTTCATTGTTTACAACTTTAATGGTGTCCTTTACAGGTACGGCCACAACTGCTGCCCCGTTATATTCTGCTTCCCTAATAGACCTATTAATTATATCATCATCAACAAAAGGTCTAGCCCCATCATGCACTACTACTATTTTAGTATCTGTGGCTATTCTTTTCAGTCCCTCATACACAGAATCTTGCCTCTCCTCACCACCTGCTACAACAAACAGCACCTTATCAATATTATATTTTTCGATAATCTCTCTTTTGCAATAGAGAATCTCATCCTTTGGAACTACTAGTATAATATAATCAATCTCCTTACTTGAATTAAAAACCTCTAAAGTATGTACCAATATAGGTTTATCCTTAAGTAATATGTATTGTTTATTATAGCCTTCCCTCATTCTTTTGCCCTTACCAGCAGCTACTATAATAGCTCCAACTTTGATATGATCCATAGAACCTTCCCCCAAGAAACTTTTAATGTTATACTCTTACTATTCTTTTTTCATAAAAAAATTCCTTTGTTTTACCAAAGGAATTTTTACTATTAAGCAGTTTTATCAACCAAAGACTTTGGCTTTGCAAATATCATTCTACCTGCAGCTGTCTGTAAAACACTGGTAACTAGAACATCAATATTTTGACCAATAAATTTCTTTCCACTTTCTACTACTATCATTGTACCATCATCTAAGTACGCCAAACCTTGACCAGATTCTTTTCCATCCTTAATAACTTGCACTAGCATTTCCTCTCCTGGTAATACAACCGGTTTTATAGCATTTGCTAGTTCATTAATATTTAGAACGAAAACTCCCTGTAATTCAGCCACCTTATTTAAGTTATAATCATTAGTTACTACTTTACCATTAATTGCCTGAGCCAATTTCAATAATTTCGAATCAACCTCTGGGATATCTGGAAAATCTGTAGTATTAACTTTTACATCTATGTCTAGTTCTTTCTGAATTTTATTTAATATATCTAACCCCCGTCTTCCACGGTTTCTCTTTATAGTTATAGATGAGTCAGCAATATGTTGTAGTTCTTTCAGAACAAATTCAGGTATAATTAGTGGACCCTCAATAAAGCCAGTCTTGCAAATATCTGCAATCCTTCCATCAATAATAACGCTTGTATCAAGAATCTTAGGGGAAGCCTCATATCCATTTTTAGCCTCTTTATCCCTTGGAAATCGTTTTAATAAACTTTGTATACTAGCTAACTCCTCTGTTTTTCTAGTAGCAATATGAACCCCTAAATAACCCATGAATATATACACAACAGTTGAAATAATAGTTCCAACAATTGGTACCGGGATATTGTTTACTAGACTACTAATTAAATATGCAATAATAAGACCTACTATAAGTCCGACTGAACCTAAAATAATATTGGCTATTGGGACATTTGCTAACTCACTTTCTATCCAATTAGCCGTGTCCTTTCCTTTCTTAATAAGCCAAGGCGCCATAAGAAATAAAAACAAACCACTTATTAATGATGATAAAATAATTCCGGATATATAAGTCAATCCATTTTCTGGTTTGCCAAATATATTAGTTATACTAAATACATATGCTAAGTAACCACTCAGCCCACCTAAAACTGCAAGTACACCTCTTACAATTCTGTTAATCATAATTTTCACCTCCATTACATAAGTATTTCCATTTTATGTTCTTTAAATACAGTTCATATCATAAAAGTGAAGTAAGTCGTAAAATTTTGCTTAGTATCATATTATACCAAAAATTACATAATAGTGAAATACTAGTTTAGTCCTAAAATAAAATTATTTTTTAAAAAATAAAAGCCTCATAAACGAGGCATTATTTATTGTACGGCTTCTTCAATTAAATTCATAGCCTCTTCTTCTGCTATATTAGTCACTAGTATTATCTCACTTAATAGTATTTGTCTCGCATTATTCAATATTTTCTTCTCACCAGTGGATAATGACTTTTCTCTATCTCTTAGTGTTAAATTTCTTACAACTTCCGCTACTTCATATATGTTGCCGCTTTTAATCCTATCCATATTCGCCCTATACCTGCGATTCCAGTTTTTAGGCATTTTAGTTTCGTCAGCTGATAATATGGCAAATATATCATCTACCTCTTTTTGAGTTATAACTGGTCTTATTCCAACGTCCCCCATATTATCTAGAGGAATCATGACTTTCATATTACTTAAGGGCATCTTCATAACGTAGTATTTTTTAGATTCGCCTAATATCTCTCTCTCTTCAATAGCTTCTATAACACCCGCGCCATGCACTGGATAAGCAATTTTATCTCCAATATTAAACATGTTATCCCCCCTACTAGTCAACGTAAATATCTTCATTACTATTATACACAAATAGGTTGCTTTTGTCAAATAAAATAATTATTTTATCATAGGCATTTAGGTGTTGTCAAATAGTTTTTTATATCTTATTTTATTGCTGGTTATAACTGGTTGGGATATAAACAGTATTATCACGCGACTATAATTGACAACAATACTATAAGAAAAGTATAATATTAATTAGGAAAAATAAGCAAAATGACAGGGAGTTGATTCCATGAATAATATGTGTTTAAAAGAATTCCAGCAAAAAGTAGATAGCGTTCTTATAAGGCACAGAAGTGCTCTTGATATTTTAACTAAGCTGCAAGAAAGTAATGCGAAGGTAAACAGAGCTGTTGCTAAGTCTGCTACCTCCTGTGGTTGTACTCAACTACACATAACTAAGTTTCAAGTACCTAAAGACATATCTTTCTCTGAAGTTAAGGACTATGCGAGTAATCACATTGAAGGTGTACCTTGTGAGATGTGTAAGGAAAAGATTGAGCAGGAAATATCCAATAATGTCTTTTATTTATTTGCATTATGTAATCTGCTAAATATTGATATGGATGATTTACTAAATGACTTTTACAAAAATCAACTTGAGACTTTAGGAAAATACGGATTGCTCTAATAAAAAAGAACAGCAAAATCATTATAGATCTTGTTGTTCTTTTTTATTATCTATATATGTCTTCCCATTAAAACTTGACCTTGTAATCTTCTTAAACCCTCTTTGATAGCCCTAGCCCTTATCTCCCCAATACCATCAACATCATCAAGTTGCTCAATAGAAGCTTTTAATATCTTCTGAAAATCTCCAAATTCCATTATTAAATTATCAATAATAGCACCCGGAAGTCTAGGTATTTTATTTAATATTCTATATCCCCTAGGTATAACGTACATATCTAAGGGGTTAGCATTATTATTAAAGCCTAAAATTTTAGCAATATTCGAAAGATTTAGTAGCTCTTCAGAAGCCAGTGAGCGGATTTCCTTATTAACAGTATGTACATCCTTCTCCACATCTACTATATAGTCAGATATTATGTTACGGCCGTCATCCCGCACATTAACGACTAACTCTTCTAGTTGCATACTCACTAGTCTTCCTTCATTTCCCAGTTCATTAATGAATTTTTCGATCTCATTAACTATTTTCATTACCATCTCTGTTCTTTGTATCACGGTTACAACATCATAAACTGTAACTAAATCTTCAAACTCCAGTGCACTTAAGTTAGTCTTCACACGATCAAGAACAGTTTTATATTTTTCTAATGTCTGGATTGCCTGATTAGCCTTAGATAATAATCTATTTGTTTCCTGAACAACGTACTTATAATTCCCTAAATAAAGTGTTATGATATTTCTCCTCTGTGATATAGATATAACTATTTCTCCCGTTTGCTTTGCCACCCGCTCTGCAGTACGGTGTCTAATCCCTGTCTCGGAGGATGTTACAGTACTGTCTGGAACCAACTGTACATTCGCATACAGAATCTTCTTTGCATCCTGGCTGAGTATTATCGCACCGTCCATTTTGCCCAATTCATATAGATAATTAGGCGTGAATTCCATATTAATTGGGAAGCCACCGTCAACTATATCCATTAATTTTTCACTTTCACTTATGACAATTAAAGCCCCTGTTTTTGCCCTTAACAGGTTTTCGATTCCTTCCCTTAAGGGCGTACCAGGAGCAAGTATTTTTATGGCATCAATTAACTGCCTTTCCTCTAGTCCATATCCCTTCATTTACTCCCCTCCCCTTCGTAAGTCTTTACTATAATTCTAGTTTTTCCATAAGATTATTTTTTAACCAAATTAACAAATTATTATGTCTAAAGCATCCTTTAGGGATGTTACCCCTATAATATTTTTGTTATCAGACTCCAATTTCGCCTTATTCCTGCTAGGAATAATACTCCTTTTGAATCCCATCTTATCAGCTTCCTTTACAAGCTTCTCCGTATGGGATACAGGTCTGACTTCCCCAGTTAAACTGACTTCTCCTATTGCGACCATCTCCCCTGAACGGATGGGTATGCCCCTCATGCTTGAATATATGGCCATAGCAATGCCTAGATCCGCCGAAGTACCTTCTAACTTTAATCCACCCACAACATTAACGTAAATATCCTGAAAACTAAGGGGTAAACCAAATTTTTTCTCTAGTACAGCTATAATAAGGTTTAGCCTATTGGTGTCTACACCTACAGCAGTCCTTCTAGGAAATCCCGAAGTCGTGCTTGTAACTAATGCCTGTATTTCCACTAGTATCGGTCTTGTTCCTTCGACTGTGCCCACTACAATAGACCCCTCCGCTTCCGGATTAAGGGTTTCTAAAAAGATTCCAGAAGGGTTGCTAATCTCTTTTAATCCATCTACACTCATTTCAAATACTCCAATTTCACTAGTTGTTCCGAAACGATTTTTAAGTGCCCTTAAAATCCTAAACTCTTGAGTCCGTTCCCCTTCAAAATGTAAAACAGTGTCAACCATATGCTCTAAAACCCTAGGGCCCGCCAATTCACCTTGCTTGGTTACATGGGCTACTAAAAACATAGGTATATTACTGGACTTTCCAATCCTCATTAGATTATTCACGGACTCCTTTACTTGGGATACACTACCAGGGGCAGAAGTTAGTTCCTCCTTATATAAGGTTTGTACGGAATCAATAATTACAAATACCGGTTGCATATCCTCAATAAACTTTTCAATACGATTAATATTTGTTTCTGAAACTATATATAGATTCTTATCTAAAGTACATAGCCTCTCCGCCCGCATTTTAATTTGTTCCTCTGATTCCTCACCCGATACATATAAGGTCTTTCCATATTTACCTGCAATAGCCCCCGCAGCCTGTAATATTAAAGTTGATTTCCCTATCCCTGGCTCCCCTGAAATCAAAGTTAAAGATCCCTTAACCAATCCACCTCCGAGTACCCTATTTAGCTCTTCAATTTGTGTATTATATCTAATATAATCACCTGTCTTAACATCTACTATTGACTGTGGGGCCGCTCCTCCCTTAACTGTTGGAGATCGTTTAAAGCTCTTTGCATTATCTATAAATTCCTCTTCCATTGTATTCCATTGACTACAGCCAGGACACATTCCAAACCATTTTGGGCTTTCGTATCCACATTGCTGACAAATAAACTTCGATTTTGTTTTCGCCATAAAAAATCACCACTTTTTCATCTTTTATGTACTTTATATACATTTAATATATTATATCAGAAAAAAATAGAGGCAAATCCCTCTATTTTTTCTGTATGTGTAATTTTTCTCCATCAAAATCTATTAATACGCTGTTACCTTGAGATATATTACCCCTTAATAACTCTTCTGATAGTGGATCTTCAATCATTTTTTGAATTGCTCTCCTAAGAGGTCTTGCCCCAAACTGAACATCATAACCCTTTTCCCCAATATGATTTTTAGCAGCTTCAGTTATATCCACTTTTATATTCATTACTTCAAGTCTATCCTTAAGTTCATCCAGCATTAGGCCAACAATCTTTTGTAGGTATTCCTTTTCTAGAGAATGGAATACAATAATATCATCTATTCTATTTAAAAATTCTGGTCTAAAGCTTCTTTTCAACTCATCCATAATATTTTCTTTCATTTTTTCATATTCACTTTTGGCCAAATCACTTTCATTTGAAGCAAAACCTAATGTTGTTTGTTTTTTAATTGTATGTGCCCCAACGTTGGATGTCATAACAATAATTGTGTTTTTAAAATTAACTGTTCTTCCCTTAGCATCAGTTAATCGACCATCATCTAAGATTTGCAACATCATATTAAACACGTCAGGATGTGCCTTCTCTATCTCATCAAATAATATTACAGAATACGGTCTTCGTCTGATTTTTTCCGTTAATTGGCCTCCCTCATCATAGCCTACATATCCCGGAGGGGAACCAATCAGTTTTGAGACCGTGTGTTTCTCCATATATTCAGACATATCTACTCTTATCATAGCGTTCTCGTCACCGAAAATAACCTCTGCCAGGGCTCTAGATAATTCAGTTTTACCGACTCCCGTTGGCCCAAGGAAAATAAAGGAGCCTATAGGTCTCTTAGGGTCTTTCAAACCAACTCTAGCCCTTCTTATAGCCTTAGATACGGATTTAATTGCTTCCTCTTGGCCTATAACCCTCTTATGCAATATTTCTTCCATATTTAATAATCTTTCCGACTCCTCTTCTTTTAACTTAGTTACAGGGATACCGGTCCAACTACCAACAATCTGTGCAATTTCTTCGTCTGAAACTACTGCCTCAGTGGATTGATCTCTATTAGTCCAATCTTTCTGACGCTCTTCAAGGGACTCCTTAGTGACTTTTTCTTCATCTCTTAATTTAGCTGCCCGTTCAAAATCCTGTAGACTAATGGCTTCTTCCTTTTCCTTTGATAACTGTTCAAGTTTTTCTTCTAAATCCTTTACATCCGGCGGAACTGTGAAAATTGATAATCTCACCTTAGATGCAGCCTCATCAATTAAATCAATTGCCTTATCAGGCAATTGTCTATCCATAATATATCTATGAGACAACTCCGCTGCAGCCCTTATGGCATCATCAGTAATCTTCACCCTATGGTGGGCCTCATATTTATCCCTTAAACCCATCAAAATTTGGATAGTATCCTCTATATTAGGTTCATCAATTGTTATTGGTTGAAACCTTCTTTCAAGGGCAGCATCCTTTTCAATATATTTCTTATATTCGTCTAGTGTTGTAGCACCAATAGTTTGTAACTCTCCCCTAGCTAGGGCTGGTTTTAATATATTGGCAGCATCTACAGAACCCTCACCTGCTCCTGCACCGACAATGGTATGCAGCTCATCAATAAATAAAATTACATCCCCTGCTTGTCTTAGCTCCTCCATAATTTTCTTCAATCTTTCTTCAAATTCTCCTCTATATTTAGATCCGGCTATTAATGAACCAATATCTAATGAAACAATTCTTTTTTCTCTTAGAGTCTCTGGTACATTTCCTTCTACAATTCTTTGGGCTAAACCTTCAGCTACTGCAGTCTTCCCTACCCCAGGTTCCCCTATAAGACATGGATTATTTTTAGTCCGTCTACTTAACACCTGAATTACCCTTTGAATTTCATTATCTCTTCCAATCACTGGATCTATTTTGCCCTCCGTAGCCAATTGGTTTAGGTCTCTACCATACTTATTTAAATTTGGTGTATCCTTACCTTTCGTTGGTTCCTTAGCTTTAGATGCTGCGGACTGAGCTTTTCCTTCATTTAAATGATTCAGTATTTGTATACGAAGCTTTTCTAACTCGAGTCCCATTTCAACTAATACTTTTGCTGCTAAGCCCTCACCCTCACGGATTAAACCTAATAACAGGTGCTCTGTACCTACATAGTTATTACCCATGCTTCTTGCCTCTGTAAAGCTTAATTCAAAGACCTTTTTCATACGTGGAGTAAATCCTAAAAGACTTTCTTGTTTAGACGTTGGAGTTAATAACTTAACCACTTTCTCCTGAAGTTTTTTAGGTTCAACACCAAGATTAGCAATTACCTTTGAAGCAATCCCTCCTGTTTCATATAATAATCCTAGTAAAAGGTGTTCCGTACCTACATAATTTTGACCATGGTGTTGAGCTATTTCTTGTGATAATAATATAGCCTTATTTGCTCTCTCAGTAAATCTACCTTCCATCTCTATAACCTCCTCATTGTAAAGTTTCTCTAATTAATTGGGCCCTTTTTATATCTCTTTCATTTTCAGAAAGTTCTTTAGAGTAATATTTTTGTAGACATCCAGGCTGTATTAATGCTGTTAGTTCATTTAACTTTTCCATACTGTTATTTTCTATTAGGCCTAGATTTATTCCTAACTTTAAATCGGATATTAGCTGCATAGCCTCACCCCTTGTCATCAGTCTAGCACTTTTTAAAATACCGTATGACCTAAATACTTTATCCTCAAGATCGATTCTTTTAGATTGAAGTAACACATTCCGTGCTGACCTTTCATTCTGTATTATTTGCATTGTTACATCAGAAATATTAGATATAATCTCTTCCTCAGTTACACCTAAGGTTACCTGATTGGATATTTGATATAGATGTCCTAAAAAGTCGGTTCCTTCCCCATAAATACCCCTTACAGCCAAACCAATCTGTCCTGAAGCCTTTAGAACCCCATGTATATGTCCCGTTAAACTTAATGCCGGAAGATGCAACATAACAGATACCCTTACACCGGTTCCTAAATTTGTCGGACATGCGGTTAAGTACCCAAAGTCCTCTTCATAGGCATATTTAATCTTTTCTTCTATTAAGTCATCTACCTTTTGTGCTAGATCCCATGCCTTCTCCAATTGCAATCCAGGAAGAAGACACTGTATTCTTAAATGATCTTCCTCATTAACTAAAATACTTATAGTCTCCTCCTTATTAATTAACGCACTTCCTATCCTAGCGTGTCTAATTAAATCAGGACTAACTAAATACTTTTCTAAATAATTTAATCTTTCAATTGGGCTAATCTCCTTCATTGAAATAATTTTAAAATCACTTTCTACCTCAGAGTTCGCACTTATTACGCTATCCTTAACTACATTTTTCAACTCTTCTGCCTTAGCTTCACTTAGCAGATGTGGAAAAGGTAGTCCCTCTATGTTTCTAGCTAATCTTATCCTGGTACTTACAACAATATCTGCATGAGGTCCTGTTTCCTTTAACCATTTAGCCATTTCTATCCCCCCTACATATCTAATATCTGTCTATTTAATTCATTAATCTGATCCCTTAATTCAGCAGCTTTCTCAAACTCTTGTTTATTAATTGATTCATTTAATTGTAATTGTAACTGTTGTATTTCTCTTCTTTTTCTTATAATCCCCCCGGTTCTCTTTGGAACCTTCCCTCTGTGTTGAGTATTACCTTGGACTTTTCTAACTAAAGAGTTCATTCTATCTTTAAATACAATATAGCAATTATTACATCCTAGCCTTCCAGTCTTCTTAAATTCGTCATAAGTTATACCGCACTGGTCACACCTATATTGATTAACATACTCCTCATTTCGAAGGTTCTCTCCACCAACATCCAATAGGCCGGCTAAAAAGTTATGAATTGAAAATACACCATCGAAATTTTTATTTTGCCTAACCCGAGCACAGTCGTCACACAAATGTGTTTCATTCTTTACACCTTGAATAATTTTTGTAAAATGTACTGTAGCTGCTTTCTGATTACAATCTTGACATAACATGTATACCATCCTCCTATTCCAATAACACGATCAAAATACTTTTTAGTATTCTAGCACGTAATTGATCTTTAATATTTATTGGTGAAATTATCGCATTATCATCGATAGATGCTAATATGATTTTAGATTCTCTTAATGCAATTATTCCTTTTTCATAAAGCGATCTAATAAGACGTTCGCCTTGTACTTTAGATATTTTATCTCCTACTTGGTCATTTATTAGATTGATTAACATTGGTTTTTCATCGAAAATCAACTGTCTAATCTGAACGTGACCGCCCCCACCTCTTCTACTCTCAATAATATACCCTTGACCTAAAGTAAACCGTGTCGTGAGTACATAATTAATTTGGGAAGGGGCACATTCAAAAAACTTCGCTAACTCATTTCTCTGAATTTCAACGATATTCTCATCACTTTCCTCAAGTAATTCCTTGATAAATTGTTCGATGATATCACTTATTTTTGCCATTACATCCCCTCACCATATCTTTGACTTTCTTTGACTTTATTATAAGTTATTTTAAAAGCAATTTCAATATCCTATATTAGGATAATTCCACAAATTATAAATCCCTAAACAATAGTTTTAGTTTTTGAGCAAATTATTTGATAATTTATATCACAAATAAAAAATAACCTACACTACTAATGGTTAGTTAGTAACTTAGATTATTTTCTTACTCATTAATTTAAAAACAATATTTCGATGCGATAAAAATAATTATTAGCGTGTATATGCAAAAAAAGAGCATGTGCAAATAAAACCGCACATGCTTTAAAGTTATTCTTTAACTGCTTTCGCAGCTTCCACTACTTTGTCACTAATCATAGCAGGGACTTCCTCATATCTACTAAATTCCATATTAAAATATCCCTTAGCTTGGGTCATTGATCGTAAATCTATTGCATACTTAAACATCTCTGCCTGTGGCACTTCTGCTATAACCAATTGTTGACCTTTTGGCTTAGGCTCCATTCCAAGTATTCTTCCTCTTCGCTTATTTAAATCACCCATAATATCGCCCATATACTCTTCCGGAATAACTACTTCAACCTTAACAATTGGCTCTAAAAGAACTGGCTTTGCCATTTCAACTCCCTTTTTAAAAGCTTGTGAAGCAGCAATTTTGAACGCCATCTCTGAAGAGTCCACATCATGATATGAACCATCATATAATACTGCCTTAATATTAGTTACTGGGAAACCTGCAAGTACACCTTTTTCTAAACATTCCCTTAGGCCTTTTTCAACTGCTGGTATATATGCCTTTGGTACAGATCCACCAAAAATCTCTTCTGCAAACTCAAACTCTCCCATTGCAGGTTCAAATCTTATTTTTACATCTCCATATTGCCCATGCCCGCCAGATTGTTTCTTATGTTTTCCTTGAACGTCTGATTTTGATTTTATAGTTTCCCTATAAGGCACCTTTGGATCACTTAATTGTACATCTACACCAAATTTATTTTTCAATTTGCTTGTAATTACTTTTATATGAAGCTCTCCCTGTCCTTTTATTAAAGTTTGGCGAGTCTCAACGTTACGCTCAAACGTAAAGGATGGATCTTCCTCTGCTAATTTATGTAAACCTGAACTTATTTTTTCTTCGTCACCTCTTGCCTTAGGCTCTACTGCTAAAAATAACTGTGGTGGATCGAATTCTATATTACTAAATAAAACTGGCGAATCTACTGCACAAAGGGTATCCCCTGTATTCGTATGATGTAGTTTAGATACTGCAGCAATATCCCCGGCTTTAACTTCATTTACTTCAATTTGTGTCTTTCCTCTTAATAGGAACATTGTTGATATCTTTTCCTTCTCACCCTTATTTGCATTTAAGACTTCCGTATCTGGAACAAGTTTCCCTGATATAACTTTGAAAATAGATATCTTACCTATATAAGGGTCAACTATTGTTTTAAACACTTGAGCTGAGAATGGCTCGTTTGGTTCCAGACTTCTTTGTACAATACTTCCGGTTTCTGGACATTCTCCTTCCTTAGGAGGCATGTCTGCAGGTGATGGAGAATAATCACAAAGCATATCTAACAAAGTATGTATACCAATGTTTTTAGATGTTGCACCACATACTAAAGGAACAATATCACCATTTAGCACGCCCTTACGTAGTCCTTCCTGTATTTCCTGTTCTGTAAAGGATTCTCCTGCAAAATACTTTTCAAGCAAAGCCTCATCGCTCTCAGCAACGGATTCAAGAAGAATATCTCTCATAATTTGTACTTGATCAGAAAGTTCAGTAGGGATCGGTATATCTTTACATGTATTTCCATCATATTGTCTTGCTATCATTTTAACTACATTAACATTTCCTTCAAAGGTCTCTTTTTCACCAAGAGGTATTTGGAACGGTGCAATCTTTTTACCAAATTTCTCCCTCAGTTCTTTTAATACCTTCTCAAGGTTAGCATTTTCTCTGTCCATTTTGTTAACAAAAATAAATGTCGGTTTTTTCTTGTCCATTGCATAATCCCAGGCCTTTTCGGTACCAACTTCTATACCACTTGTAGCGTCTACTAAAATAATTAGCCCTCCCGCTACCTTCGCGGAACTTTGTACCTCTCCGATAAAGTCAAAATAACCTGGGGTGTCTAATAAATTAATTTTATAATTCTGCCATTCTATTGGAATAACAGAAGTATTGATTGAAATTTGTCTCGCAATTTCTTCTTTGTCAAAGTCAGATACTGTATTGCCGTCCTCTACTCTACCCATTCTATTCGTCAATTTTGCCGAATAAATAGCTGCCTCAGTTAATGTCGTTTTGCCACATCCGCCATGTCCTAATAAAGCGATATTTCTAATACGACCAGCTTCATAGATTTTCACACAATCTCCCCCTAACTATTGTCATAATTATTAGACTTAATATAGGTATTCGATACATTTTAATTAATTCCTTTTTAATTTATTAAAATCCCTTTAATAACATTGCATCATTTTTAAACATAATTCGCTACTCGTTTTGTATAAATAAAAATGCTACAGCCTCCTTTGTACTTAATAATACTACGGCACTTAAATACTTTTTTAAACATTCGTTATATCCCTATATTATCCATTTGCATAACAATTATTTAGAATATTTAAAAAATTTATGATATACTTATCTATACTATTTTAATTACAAGGAGGCCAAAGTATGCCAATAAAATTCCGACCAGAATTAACAGATTTAACCCCATATTCACCAGGAAAACCCATAGAAGACGTTAAAAGAGAATTAGGTCTTTCCCAAGTCTATAAAATGGCGTCTAATGAAAATCCACTAGGATGCTCACCCCTAGTACAAAATGCTATTCTAGAAGTTAGCACTCATTTAAATTTATACCCGGATGGAAATGCAACGGATTT
>Ga0194137_10000554_pt1 | contig 24448 bp, 29 predicted proteins | sample TARM_MetaG_T3_14_FD_134025 | JGI IMG/M metagenome (GOLD analysis project Ga0194137, IMG submission 134025) | Freshwater microbial communities from Pennsylvania, USA, analyzing microbe dynamics in response to fracking - TARM_MetaG_T3_14 (version 2) | ecosystem: Environmental > Aquatic >... | reverse complement strand
GCGCCGCGGCGCTCCCGTCAAGCGACAGGAGTTTACCGAAAATACGCCCGTTCAGCCAAGAGGAAGCATCGGCCGAAAACCACGGATAACGCAGGAGCAAGTCCGTCGAGCCCAAGCCGAGAGCATGCAGATTGCACGCGTCTCCGAAGCGCTTGAACATATCATCGAACAGCTGCGCCCGGCGCTTCCGACCGACGAATACCGATCCGCCGACCGCGATTACGTCATGCCCTTCGTCGATATACGCCTGCAGCACGTCAAGCGAGTTCTGCACGTGATAGACCGGAATCGGCTTCCGGCCGACGACCCGCTCCAAGTATAACGAATTGGCTCGCGTTGTCTCGGGATCTCCGATTCGATCGATCGTGAGGTACTGATAGATGATATCGCTGTGCTGTATGACGAACTGGGCATACTCGTCAATGTCGATCGGCTTGACGACCTTCCCCTTCTGCCTCGCTTCATAGAGCGTCTTTTCACCGGGGTCCAGGAGCACGCAACGGTGCGAAAATCCGAGCTCGCGTAGGTTCTGTTTCCACGACGCCGCCGAATCCGATCGGACAGTGAAGTAATTGACCAGGACGAAGAGACCGCCGTTTTGCCGCACGACCCGTACATCGTCCTTCCCCTTCGAGATGCCCGAGAAGAAGTACCGCAAGCCCTTGAGGGACAAGCGAACGCCGGATCGCGTGCGGAGCACTTTGCAAATGTCGATCATGATGACCCGAATAAGCGCGGCGAGCGCGCTGGAGAACGATTGGATTCGGATCAGTTCTTTGAGCGTAATCACCCTCCGATAAAAGAGGATGGATAGCGCTTTGCGAAGATGCTCGCGCGGAATGCGGTGCGCGCCGTCGCTGCGGCTCGTGCGGATAAATACGTACTTCTCCGTCACGCGTTCGATCGTATTCGGCCTTCCGGTAACGGTGTAGACCGTATAGCCGGGCTTCCCGTATTTTCGGAAGAATGATCGTTCCTTCGCCGCCGCTTTCATGGCAAACGGGATCGCCGTCATAGAACCCTCACACGGATGCCGGTCCGCCAGTACCCCATATCGTACTTCGGGTCGTCCTCCCGCTCATCCTCGTCATCGTCTTCCGGGTGGTACTCGGTTTCAAGCAGATGCGTAAAGTGGACTTCTTTCTTGATCTGCTCGACCGTCCACGCCATATCGAGAATATCTGCGAAGGTCAGTCCGGTGTTGAGCTGCATAAGCTGGAGGATTTGCGGCACGGTCTTGCCGGGGAAGCAAGTCGCTCCCGCTTCGGCGATCGCCTGAAGGGCAATCCATTCTCGTGAACCGGCCGGCTCCCTCTTGCTGAAGCGTTCGACACAGAACGTGCCGACAAAGGCCATAGATCGGGCGACAAAGACGTCGGCCAGTCCCCCATCTTCATGGAAAGTGACATAGGCTTGTCCGAGCTTCAGCTCAGGAACGTCCATCGCATCTTTCTCGTCGGTAAACACTACATATTGCATGGTTGCGCTCATGTAACAGGCGGGGGAGCCCCGCCAAGTTACAGCGGAGCTTCCCTCCCTTACATCATGTTTTTAATCCGGAACGACCCGTAAATGGGCGATCCGGCGTTGAACCATCTGTTCTTCGTATAACCTCCAGGACGCGGCGCGAGAAATAACGATGGATGCCTTGCAGAGCGCCTGCTGCAGCGTCTTCCCGACTCCGATGTAGGTATCTTCGAAGTAGACCATCCAAAACAGTCCGGTACTCGAATCGCACGGATGGATCGTCATCTTATCGGGGATGAGAAAAGACTCGAACAGTCGTTGCGCCGTCACAAGGCATTCCGCCGGCTTGAAGTCGTCAGGGGGAATACGCTCGCCATCAGCGAGGTAGAAACCCGTATCGTCCGCAAGTCCGATCTTCCAGCCCATCACTTCCGTTGCGATGTACTGGTTTTGATCTTCCGGACAGAGTTTATCCCAGCGATTCAAAGCAGACTCGTGATTCAGGCGAACCGCGCGAACGTCATCTTTCGTGAGCGTTAGACGGTACGGAGCCGTTGCGCTCGAATACGCTTTTTTCACCATAGTTGTGCCCTTATAATGCCGAATGTCCTTCGGACATGTGGGGCTGCCCTCCTTCATGTTTATGTACTGAAGCGGGAAGGAAACGGGTATGACCCGCTTCCGCGGTGCCTCAGCACCAAACGAGCCCGCTGTGGTCTTTAAATGTCAGGCCGTACATCCTCTGCTCTTCCGCCAGCACCTCAACGTCCTGTGCCCAATGATCGACTCCGAAATTTCCCCAACGGTGGCTTTTCCCATACTGTTGCTTGAGAAATAAAACCACCGAATCGGCGTTCCATCGGGTGACGAGCACGGACTCCAAACAGTGATACTGCAGGTAAGAGGTCGTCTTTCCTGTTCTCACCCGCTTGACCGTGTAGACGTTGACATACTGAAATACAAAGAGGAGAGGCGCCGCCTTGATGAGCCATGCGATTGCCCTGCGGATCGGCGTCCAGACTCGTTCACCGAGCCGCGACGCGCTGCGCCGAACGGTGGCCCATGTCCGCCTCCCGCGAGAAACGGATGCAGGAACGGCCGTCGCCGCTTGCGAAGCTGCGGCCCTCTCTATCTCTTCCAGATAGTCGAACATATCAATCTGCTGCATGGATCATCCCTCGTTTAATCTTCGTCTTCGTTCAGGAGCATGATCGTGATGACCGGCTCCGCGTTATCGCCGGGGCCGCAAATCGCTTTGAGCGATATTTTCTCGTGCTGACCGTCCAACGTGGCAAGAAACTCGAAGAATACGCGCCAGCCGCGCTGCCCGGCAATCGCAAGTCGGAACATCCACAGGCAGTCCCATAGGCGTCCGTCCTCGCTTTCACCCATCGCCTTCGCCTTTTCATCGGGAACGATATAGCCGTCCCAAACAGCTCGCGTCACAGCGACCGGTATTTTGATGCCGGCTTCCTTGGCGAGCCTACTGACGTCAACCAGCGAGCCGTCAGCCAGCATATCGGCGCGCGTATACGAGTGAATGACCGTAAAACCCTCGAAAAGATTGTTCATCGTGTTTATATCCTCCCAATGGCATAATTTTAGATGGTAGCCGGCGGCAGCCCGAGACGCCCGAGCGCCTCGTCCCTGCCGAGAAACCGGATGTAGTTGCACCATACTGCAGCGATCTGCGGATCCAGCCGGCTCGTCTCTTGGGCAAAACGGAATCCTTCCTCCGTCCACCACTGATTCGGCTCGTCCGCACGAAATTGCTGTCCCCATAGGCACCGAACATCTGTTTTGGACCACTTCGCCTTCTCCACGTCGTATGCGGTACACGCAAGATACCAACGATCGTCGGCGTGCCGGTAATACACGACAGAATGGCCGTGGTATTCGGCTTCCTCCCTGTACCGGTAAAATACAAGCAGAAAGGGGTCGTCCGGCAATCGGAGATGGTGCGGAATGCGAGCGATCACATCGTTGTCGATGGCGGGGGTATAGACCCTCGGCGTCTGCTTCTGCCAGAAGAGAGAGCGGCAGACTTGACCGTTCACCTTGACGCACCAAAGGGCAACGACGATTTCGTGAAGCGCATCGCGCGCGTCGTCCTCATCCATTTCCCCGCGTCTCCAAGCGTTGTAGACCTCATACACCCGATCATTCAACTTGCGGATCTGCTCCTCCGAACGCTTGTCCCCTGCATAGCCGGCTTCGTTTCGCCGCTGCGTCCCGATGCTCTGCGCTTCGTGAAAGTAATCCATGACGCTTGCGGCCGACCTCTTTATGGACGCCAGGTAATCGAACAAGTCGATTTGACAAATGCTCATCGCGCCATCGCCCCCTTACAGGCGGTAACGGAGCGGGGCGGTCTGCTTGATGCGCCGAAAGAGATGAGTGATCTGCCATTCCCGTTCATCCCGCTTCCGGTAGTTCGCGAAATTGCGGCATACCAGGAAATAGTTCATGAACTGGCTGAGCGGACGCTTGGGAGCAGGATCGCCCACGTAACCTTGCGAAGCATAGTAGCGTTGCAGCGTTGACGTGATGGCGAACAGCTCTGCATGGGGATGTTTCCGCCGAAACTTTGCGATGGCCTCCTCCCGCTTCTTGAAATACGTCTCGGGTTTCGCATAGAAGAACCCGAGCCAGGGATTGCAGTGCAGTTCGAACGAACCGTCCCGCTTCCGGCTGAAGACGTAATAGCGGTTCAAATATCGACCCGTCGCGAGATTGAGAAGCGTCCCGAGCAAGCCGCCCAGCGGAATGGCGCAGATGATGAGAATGGTGTAGCAGACAAAAAAAGCGAGCATGTGTATTCCTCCTTGAAAAAATGTTTCTCTCTTCTATGCAAAAAAGGGATGAGCTCATAACGCTCATCCCTGCTTGCGGCTATGCAACGATGGTGGAAGACAGCGCAGCGTTCCGAACGACCGTAGCCACGAAGTATTGCGTCTGCGGCTCGTCGAAGGATTCGATCGATTCGGCATTGTCGATGTAAACGGGGTACGCCTTGTTTTGCACCCTGTTCAGCAACCCGGCAAGCTCGATCGAGCATCGGATTTTCTCCGACGTCGAAAGCGACTTGTACTCCTTCTGCTCGTAAAGGATCGTGAAGTCAAGGGTCATTTCGCCCCCCGTCCCGTACTTGTAGAGCCGGATCTCGGCTCGGTTAAGGAACGAATTCACGTACTTTACTTGCATCTCGGCGTACTGGAGCATGAAGTTTCGGACAGCCTGCATATCGGCCGTCTTCTCGTCCCGCTCCGCCACAATCTCATCGTAAATCTGATGCTGCTTCGTCAAATCCTCGGCCATTTTCAGCTTCGCTTTGCGTTCGGCCTGAACCGACTGCAGTTGTCCGATTTCTGCCTGCAGCGACTGAATGCGTTTGCCCCGCTCCTTGAAAAATTCGGAGAAGAGCTTCGTATTCTCATCCTGCAGTCGCATCATTTCGGCAACCAGTCGATGACCTTCTTCTTTCAGCTCGTCGCATATCTTTTGTAGCTCCAACATGCGCGCCCGGCGCTTGTCCATCTCCCGCAACGCTTCGTCCGCCGAGTATTCATGCAGACATTCGGGACACTTATCGCCGACGGTGGGAAGCGGGAGGGATTGAAGCCGCCGAAATTCGGCCTTGTTCTCGTCGAATTGGGCGCGTAACGCAGCCTTACGTTCCGTCAGCGGATGGAGGTCGTGTTGGAACGGAGCGTTGCCTTCCTGCGACAGCTGTTCCAGCTCCGCATTGAGGTTAGCCAGCCTGCGCTCGTCCTCGTCCAAAACCCGCTTCGGCACGTCAAGCATGCTGTTTATTCTCAGGTAATCGATCTTGCCCTGCACGTTCTCCATGGATCGCTCCAGCTCCGCGATCTCACTCCGCAGCTTTTTCAGCGCGCTTTCCGGGTTGACCATGTCGATTTTGGCAATTCGCGCTTGATCGTCTTCGGCCAGTTGAGCGACAACCTCGTCGTGGTTCAAATGCGGAAGCATCGACACGAGCAGGTTCCGCGCCTTTGTCGGCTCGCCAGCTGCCAGCGATCCGAAGTAACCTGGAACGAAAATGCTCAGAAACAACTCCATCCGGCCAATCAGACCGTCAAAATCGACCTGTTTGGCCGGATGACCGTTGATAAAGAGCTCCGTCGTCTTCCCGCGGCGGACCCGGCAAAAGTTGTAACGAGCCGCTTGTCCATCCTTGGTCAGCTCGACAGCCACGACGACCTTCGTTTCCTTGGCGGACGGATTGCGCAGACGATCGAATACCCCTTTCGTGTTGCCCATGAGGTCGCAACCGAAGAAGCACCACGTAATCGACTCGGCAATCGTCGTCTTCCCTTTTCCGTTGCCGCCGATAATCTCTGTGACCTTCCCGAATTCGAATAGCCGCTTGGTTTTGTGCAGCTTGAATCCGGAAATCTCAGTCGATAAGATCAACATGTCTATAACCTCCCTTGCCGACCGGGAATGAACCACGCTCTTTGAGGCTGTAAAAATCATCCCCGCCGATAATGACATGGTCCAACACCTCGATACCGAGAAGCATACCGCCATCCACCAAACGCTCCGTGAGCGCGACGTCCTCCGGACTCGGATGTGGTACGCCGCTGGGGTGATTATGCGCGAACACGACACTCGCGGCCCCTCTCCGGATCGCACCCTTGAATACTTCCCGGGGGTGGACGATCGCGGCGCTCAGGGAACCGACCGAAACGGTTTCCCGGCCGATAACGCGATTTTTGGCGTTGAGATAGAGGGTAACAAAATGCTCGCGATCGAGGTATTTAAGATCCTGGACGGCGTCCCGAACATCCTGCGGCCTGCGAATGATCATCTCATCCTGCTTAGGAGCCACGCTCATTCGCTTTGCAAGCTCGAACACCGCCATCAGCTGAAAGCTCTGGCGTTCATCAAGGCCGAATAAAACGGACAGTTCGAATTCGGAAAGCTCCCCGAGGTAAGCAAGCCCCTTCTGCAGAATGTCGTCCACGACAGCGGATACCGAACGATTCCGAATGATCGGCTCCAGAATAACAATCAGCAGATCTTTTTCGGAGAGCCGGCTGGCATCGCACGTGCGGTAGTAGACATTCTTCGCTTCCTTGACCGCGGATTGATTGAGGATCGAAACGGACATCTCTATTGCCCTCCCCCTTATCGCGACAGCAGCCTGCCGATGACGGTGTACTTCTTCAGCTCGCGCCGGCGGTCGTATAGACGTTGTGCTTTGAAAAGAGCAGCTTTGCTCATGTTTATTTGCCCATACCGCAAGCGAGGGCTACGCCCTCACCGTATGCGGTAGAGGGGCTCCCTCCTCACGTTTCTTTTTTACCTTGCAGCAGCCGGTTTCCGGCGCAGGCGTCTACGAACCTGTTCGTTGGTTAAGCCGATGCTAAAACCTTCAATGTATCCCCACGAGAATACAGGCTTCAGATCGTCGAATGGTAAAGTAGCTCGTTGACCCTTGCGATCAAGCTGTTTAACCTCTACCTCAACCAAACGATTAGGGAGGATGTTTACAATAACAACTAACTCCCCCTGAAGCTCACCACTTTGCGGAACGTACGCGGTTTGTCTTGGCAAAGCAATCACTCCTGAAAATTTATTTATTACCCCACGCTCAAGTCGAGCGTAATCTGATCGTCCGGACGCTGATAGCCGAGGAGATTGTATTTAAGATCGTCGAGCCATAAGGAAAAGCGGTTATGCGGGATCGCTTTTCGTCCATCGCTGGTGCGGACCTCGAAATAGTAATGATCTTGCACAGGATAGAACGAGAACCGCACCCGTTTCTCTTCCTTGACCCATATCCGCGGCGCGTTTTCACGGTACCCATATAACGGCGGCTTAAAATCCTGAGTGTCGAGAGCAACCTGCAGCCAGTTTACCGTCGTCGGTACGTGGCTGTTGACCGTGATGAACCAGTCAGTAAGGAGCCGTTCGAGCGGCCCTTTATCCACGCTACCGTTCACGCCGGTCCAACGGATCCAGTAGTACGATCGGTCACGGCTGTTCATCCTGTCCCTTGCCTCGATTTCCAGCTTGTGTTCACCGGCGGAGCGGGACCAAATGTTCCGCTTGCCCTGCGAGAAGCCTGCAAGTTGCAGAACCGGGGCGACAGCTTCCAACGGAGCGTCAACAAACCATTTGAATGCGATATACCGCAGTCGCATGTTTTCACGCTCCTATCCGGAAGCCTTGGGTAATGGCCGTTCCGAGCGGGAGTACCCCGCAGTATTTGCGGCCGGCCGCTAGGATCACGACATTCGCGACATTCATCCCCTGCTCGCGCAACTGCTCGTTGATCAGTGACGACCATACATGCAGTTCGCCTCGGGAGAGCGACATGACGTTGACGGGAACGGGAGTATTCCCTTCCGCCAGCGGCATGATGCCGTCTCCGGTTAAGGAGTAAATGGAGTCCCCGAGGCTGTACGCCTTGAGCAAGAGCTCGTTCATCCGGGTTTCGAAACCGCCAAGGTTCATGAGTAAGCAGATTGGCTTGCGCTCAGATTTCGTCATCTCTATTGCCCCTTTCGTACAGATCTATGCCGTAATGGAATACGTCCCAAGTTTCAGCGGAACATTGTGCTTCTCGAACAGAGCCAGCAGTGCCGCTTCATAGGCGTCTGCATCCCGTTCGGGAACTTCCTTTCCGCGGCTGCCGACAATGACTTTCAGCGGTTTGGTCTTAACCACATCGAAGAAGATGCAGGCTTCCGACCCGTCCCGCTCCACAATCGCAACGCCGCCGCAGATCAGGCTACGGTTGAGCTGAATCGATACTTTTTTAATCATCCCTATGACCTCCTTCGGGCATAAAAAAAGAGAGCCTCCGCCCTCTTCCCCCCCGTATTCGTTTTCGTTCACGCGCTCGATTTCAACGGAGTGTTGAACTTCTCGATCAACTTCTCCAGCGTTACTTCGATTGTCCCGTACACTCTGTTTTGATTGAGCAACTGGACGTAACGATCGATCAATTCCATAAAATCGACCTCAGTCCCGCTGATGTCCGTTACGATCAAGGTTCCGCCGTTGAATTTGCGATGGCATGTAAACATGTCTATTGCTCCTTTCAAAAGTCCTGTGTCTTAGCCAAAAATCAGTCGATCGATAATGATTAGAGTGCCGATGAAGTAGCTGATTAACAGAAGCAGTTTCGTTTTGTCGGCCTTCTTCGTAGGCATGGACCTCAATCCTTTCGTTGTTTTTATTGCCGAAAATGAAAAAAGCCCCGGGAATGGATGACGCAAATGCGCTCCATACCTGGGGCTTCCCCTTCCTATTGCCTGCCTAGTTGCTGATGTGCGGCGCGATAAAATCCATTGGCTTGAAATGCTCTTTGAGCTTCGCCAACGAGACCGTTACATCTCCGACAATGCCATGCTTCTCCAGCAGCATTTTGTAGCCGTCCACGATTACTCCGTCCGGAAGCTGCGTCAGCACTTCGCATTCGCACTTCCTTGCTGGAATATCGGAAACGGTCAGGGTGCCGCCTTCAAATGCCTGGGATTTCGTCGTCAGCATTTCTTTGTACTCCCCTTTGCACCGGTCACAATGAGTCGTCATACGCAACGCCTCCTTCTGACCTTATTTTATCACGGTTTTCGCATTCTCCCAAAAAAATCAGTTTGATTCGAAGGATTCGATGAGCGGAAGATGACGATGGGCAGGCGGGTAACACGTAACCACCTTAAAATGCTTGGAAGAGAGCAGTCCGACGACCACAATGAACCATTCCCCCTGCAAATCCTTCCCAAGAATGAGACGGCTCGGGGCGACGAGGCCAGAGGATCGGGATTCCCGCTTCCGGTTATCTTCGCTCGAATAGCCTTCGACTATCCTTCCGTTAAAAATCGCAACCGCAATGTCGATCTGCGTGTAAGTACGGTTCGCGTACTCGTCATTGGCAAGCCGATCATTGAGGTAGTGATCCGCGATTTCGATGACAAAGCCATCGACCCCGCCGTTCACCGCCTTGCGGATGCACTCCAACTCGTAGGACCAGTTTTCCTTGCGGTAGTCCATATCCCTATTACCCCCTTTGCTGATGGATTGGATCAACAAAAAAAGCCCCGAACGCAAAAAAGAGCACACCCATAGAAAGGTCTGCTCCGAACTCTTGCATCAAGGCACTTACCTATCGTTGTCGTGTAAGGACAACATGCTCCTTCTTCACTGAAATACAGCAGCGAAGACAAGTAATTGGTTGATTCGTAATACATAAATTATAGCCTAATCATGGAAATGGGGCAATAGGACGGCCGTACTTGCGCCGATCCCATTACCCCTAAAAAATACGTCACATGTTGAAAAATGCGTGTATTGGAGCGTATTTAGGCTGCTCCGAAGCCTTGTCCCGCTTCAGCGCTTCCCACAGGTCAAGGAGTGCTTCATCGTCACCGCGAAGCATCCGGACGTTCAGAAGGCGAATCAGCAGCTGGTGGAGCGGGTCTTCCGTCGAATGCCCACGGTGCAACTGGAAGAATACGTCCTCGTGCCGGAAGATGACCATCTGTGCGAATGAAACCTGCTGTTCGCTCGGGAGCTTGTCCGGCATGAGAATGGCTCGAAATAGGAAGAGGTCGTCTGCCGGTTGTCCGGCCATTTGAAACCATTCCCGGACGCCGGTAAAGGCGATTTCAAGATTAAGCATGAAGTAGGTCTCTATTTGAAGTTGACCGACCATCTGTACATTCATCAGTATGTCCCCCTGACGTATTGAACGTTCGATACGAATAAGTCCTCATCGGTACCGCCTGTTAGGGTCACCATTATAGCGGAGGGCAAGTCCTTCACGTACATATCGGGGGCTTCCGTCTCTCCGCTATATCCATAGTTTACCACATTGTTGTAATTCACCAAATTGATGATTGGCTTGTTGAACGTCGGATCCATCAGATTGGAGCGTGTCACGACTTCATGCGTGGTGGTGGCCCCGGTAAGCGGGTTTCTCACCGTTACCGTTCTTCGGTTTACCTTCTTGGCGTAGTCTCCGTAAACCTGCTGGATACCGAAAACGAACGTTACCGAGCCATCCCCGGCGCCGCCCCCGCTTCCGCCAAAGAACGGAACATCTGCAAATGGCTGCCCTGTCTCTGGGTCGATGCCTCCGTTGGCGTCTAGGATAGCGAGGTTTTGACTACGAATTATCGCCTTCAACTTGTTGGCGTACTGGCTGTCGGTCGCATAGCCGGCGCGCTGCAGCTCATTCGCAAATGCGTACGGATTCTCCTGGGCGAGAGCAAAGCGGTATCGCGGATTCTCCAGGAGAAAGTCGGAGTGATCCGCGAAGGATTCAAGCACGCTGTCGTATGCACGGAACACTGCAACGGTACGGACGACTTCGCCGCCATACTCCTCGTTTGTCTCGGCAGAACAGGTCGGACCGTCGTACCCCCGGTTTGCTTTGATACCGAATACGTTGTTACAAATGCTGCTATTGCCGTAGCCCGATTCAAGCGCAGCCTGCGCGAGCGTGATGCTTGCAGGAATTCCGCTTCGGCGTTCCTCCTCCTGCGCTGCGGCAGCGTATTTCATGAAAAACGGGTGAGTGAGCGAGCCGAGGTCGGGTGGCACAGTAACGATCTCCGTGTCCTGCGGCGCCTCGGTTTCCGTGCCGTTTCCGGTACGTGATGAGACATGTCCGCCCCCTAATTTACGAATGGATACCGTTCCCGTTGTGTTGAAGGCGGGAGCGGGAGTCTCCATGTAGACCCCGCTCAAATAGAGCAGTTTCTTGGATCGGTAATCGTAGTCCCCGCTCTCAGTCGTCCATCGCACCTTGTCCATCGCCCGGAACGCCTCCTTGCTAGCGGCGTCCGTCGCCTTCGACATCATCATGATAAACATGGTCGGGTCAACGGGATCGGCGCCCGTGGGAATCCATTCGTAGTGCAGGTGCGGCCCTGTCGATTTTCCTGTGTTGCCCGACAAGCCGATAATTTCGCCTCGCCGAACCGCCTGGCCGGGGGTGACAAAAGCATCGCTGAGATGCAAGTACCGGGTCGTGGCATCGAGCTCGGGATCCGCACTCTTCACCGCAACATAGATGCCGGCATTGTAGTTGCTTTCGGTTGAATTTGAAGACGGATAGCTTACGGTTGTGACGACCCCGTCGAACGAACTGATAATTGGCGTCCCGACGGGAAGCCCAAAATCGATCCCGTTGTGAAACGCCGTTTTTCCGGTTACAGGGTCGGTCCGCTCCCCGAAATCACTCGTAAGGATTGTTTCTATGTCGCGGTAGTAGATTTGGGGCGGCACCACCCGCTCCGTAACAAACGCTGACGATGAAACCGACGTATTGTTGGAAACCATTGTCGCCAACAGAAGGAAAAAGAGATAAAGCCCGAGGATGACGGCGACGATGATCCAGAAAATCGGATTCGTTAAGACGGTGGATGCCAGCTTTTTCATCCCGCGCCGTTTCAGCTCTTCGATGACGCGCTGTTTCAGCTGTTCCCCGTTCAATCCCCCTCTTAACGCATCCCCTATGACAACCTTGGGATCAAGCACAGCGTTCTGCTCCCTCCCAATCAGTCAAGCTGTTTGAGCGTCCTGGTCTGCTTGCGCCCGCTTTGCGCCTTCTTCGCGACAGACTGCTCGATGTTCTTGTTTGCGGCGGATACGTCGGCTTGGGGTAACCGGCCGCGCGCCTTTTTCATAATCTCCAGCGACGCCTGCATATCGTCGAGCCCGCCGGTGACCTCTGTTGACACTTTGTTCTTCAAGTTCATGACGACTTCCGTTTTCGCATTGGTGTCGATGACGAGTCGCATGTCTTGAAGTTCGGCAGACGTAAGGTTGTTTTTCAGGTTTGCGCGGGAGGACTCGATCTTGTTTTTCAGCTCTGGATTGCTGATCTTGACGTCCTTGATGACGAGCTTTGGATCGGTCACGTTCGTCGCTGTGATCATAAGCGGCGTCCTCGTCGTATAGGAGATGGCGCCCGCAGCATTCATCTGTGCAAGCAAAGGCACCGGAGGAATGTCTCCTGCCTTCGGAAGCGGGGGCATGTTCTTCAAGATCGAAGCGGGATTTTGGAGCGGGTGCGGCTTGAACTCCACAACGTCCTGAACACCGCCGCCTTGAATTGCTACCTTCCGGAACGCCTCGTTCGCCTTGAGAAGTCTCTCCTTCTGCTCCCCATACTCCGGCATGGAATGGAAGTGCGAGGCTACCGCAATCCGCCCATTCCTCGAAAGCATAGTTGTATTGACCTTCTGCGTCGTGTTTAGTCCCGCTTCCTTGAAGCGAGCATCCATCCCTTTGACGAAGTCGGTATGACGGACCGGTTCGCCGGTCTCGATTGACGTGTCCACCGCATTTTTATATTCCGTCTTGTATCGCTGGAACAGTTGAACCATGACAAAATCATCGACGGCCGTCTCCAGTTTACGGTTACGGTTAAGCGTCTTGGCTCGGCTGAGTTGATTCACAGCTGATTTCGGTCGATTCATCATAAACGAGCCAGCATCGCGGATCGCGTTCTCGTTCGAATACAAGGTCGCGGCTACCTCTTGATCGTTCATATCGTCACGCACACCCTGCATAAGAACGGCGGTGCGCACGTCTCCCCCATCTGCTTTGATGGCGGATAGGCGGGTCTTCTCCTCTTTCCACTCTTTGTCCATCCCGCGGAATGGATTCTTTGTGCCAACCCGAAGGTTTTCGTTGACCTTTTGAACGAACGGCGAGTATTGAACCGGTCCGCCGTTTTCTGTCGCCAGTTGTTCGGCAGCTTGTTTTTCACGCTGGTAGCGAAGCATCATACTCGCTGTCGTCGCATCGTTAATGTTGGTGTCCGCCGTGCTGAGCGCGGATGGCTTAAAGGTGCTAGGCACTCCTTCATGCTCTTTGCGGTTAAAGAAACTGCTCACTCTGCTAGCTGCGCTGTTATACACCGTTCGTGTGACATTTCGTTGAAGTGCATCCAGTACCGTAGATTTCGGTCGTGCTGGCATGGGGATATGCCCTGCCGCTTTGCTGAACACTTGTCCTATTTCATTGCGGTACTTGAAAATAACAACAACGACGATCGCTTCGACAATCAGCGCCGTGAACCAACCGGCTCCAGAATCATATACCACGTCATACGCTTTATGACCGAACACGAGCGATAGGCTGAGGAAGAACATGACGAATGCGGTCATAACGCTCAGGCCGATCAACTTGATAAACTGCTGCCGCATGGAGTTGAATCCCGCTTCCCTGCCAGGGAGAAGTGTAGCGAGCAACGTTACCGACATAACGCCTGCATGGATAAGCAGCTTCAAGCGGTAGAAAATCGATACGACCGCCCAAAACAGGAATAGGCCAAGGATAAACGCCCCAAAGATGAAGTAGCTCGTGATGATGATCATTTGCTCATTGGACCGTTCGCGCGCGACGGCAGGATATTTTGATTGGGCCTTTTTGAGAGCTGCTTCCCGCTCCGGTGAGAATGGGTCGGTGGCAAGCACTTCGCGGAGTGTCTTTTCATCCTTCGTCCGCACATTCGGATCGTCAAACTGCAGCATCGCGTAAGGGCGAACAACGAGTTCATTCCAGACTTGCTCGGAAATTACCTTAACGCCGTCGTTGGGATTCGTATTGAGTCCGGTCGCTTTCGCCAAGCCGGAATACATGAGGCCGCCGATTTCATTGCCGACACCGTTGAAAAATTTAATGACCGACCCCGCATTCGCGAAGAAACCGAGACAAATGACGAGTGCCATAACGAAACCAACAGCAGACTGGTAGCCGTCCATATATCGGCCTCGAAGCATATTGAACAGGATGTAGAGAATCGTAATCATGGCGAAAGTACCGAACAGACTCCCCCATAAGCCGTTCCCCAACGAGCCGTTCTTGACGCCTGAAATGCTCTGGATAATCTCCTCCGTCGCTTCAATCAACTGATCCATAAACGAGAAGGTAAACGCTTGGTGCGTCAGATACGTAAACAACCGCGTCCCTTGGACAAGCACATAAAACACGGCGCTAAGCATATGATCGTAAACCCGTACAATACCATCGGAAGCCTTTGCACCGACTTGCCAGAACGAACGTTCCGGCAAGACAGTCTGGAAAGCGTAATGGGAAGCGCCGTATTTGTTGTATAGCGCTTCACTGCTGCCAACATCAGGAACCATGCGATCAATGGACGATTCCTTCTCGTCCTGTGTCGCAGCGTAAATGGTGGTTGGCAGAATAACTCCAAGTAACAGACAGCAAATCAAGCCAAGAAGAACAATTTTCACCCGTCGGGAGCGATTATTCGTCTTCCGGATCATCTGGCTCGCCTCCTTCAAGCCCCGCGGCTACGAGCTTGTCGTAGTGCGACTGGAACTGTTCGAGGATGGAGAATTCATTTTCCTCGTCCGGCGCCGCAGCCTCTTCTTCCCCCGCTTCCGGTGGACGCGTATCGAAGCAGTCGAATAGTCGTTGGAACACAACGTCTACGGTTAACACGCCGATCCGGCCGTATATGTCCTGCATGAGACATTGACCGTTCTCCAAGTTTTTGATGAGATCGATATTCTCTTGTGTATGCTCCAAGCCGAAGTATGACAGCGTGTTCTTAATCTTAGTCGTGTCGGAGTCGCGGAAGGCGAATTTCATCCCGATGTTACCCGCGAGGTCGCCCGCGACGTCCGTTGCGTTCTGCGTCGCAATCCCGAGACCGCCATTCAGAGAACGTCCTGTCCGAATGACGCGGTCCGCCATCTCCTTACCGATCTGAGTACGCAGAATCGCCCACGCTTCGTCCATCTCCGCTAAGGTGAAGACGGAGCGGTCAAAATAAACGAACGTATCCATGAAGCGGCCGATCGAGTACATGACCGCGATGGACATTTTCTCGACGAGAGAATACGTCTCCGGCGGCTTCTCGACAGGAGGCATTTTAAGATTCTGCACTTGCAGGATGTTCATCGCATAGTCGAGATTGATCGTCTTCTGTTCCCCGTTGCCGAACAACAGCTTTGCAAAAGACAAGTCGCTGAAGCTTTCAAGCACTTCCGCGACGACGGCGGCCGGCGGGCGGGTTTCCCCCATTTCCCGAAGAACCTCGATGCACTTCATGAGGTACGGTCTCGGTTCGGAAGCGACCTTCATAACGGACTGGGAGATATAACTGTACTCGACCGAGTTGCTCTTGACAGACGCCAGGTACGACAGAATGTCCATCGCTGCTTCTTTGGCATCCTCGATGTTTTGAAGCATAACGAACGGATCGAGCTTGCCTTGGTCTTCGGCTGAAGCGGACAGCGTGGCGACTTGGATTTGTCCCTTCAACTCGGTGAGCATTTCCGGCCAATGGCTGCGCTCGCCTTTCGGGTCGAAGATCAGCGTCTTCCCCCCGGTCACAGAGTTCTGGTAACCGAGCAAGTTCAGCAAGACGGATTTACCGCCGCCGAGCGTACCGCTGATGGTAAATGACGGAGATCGGTTGATTTGGCTTGCATGCCGCAGGTCTACGAATACCGGACGTTGGAGAGAACCCGTCGTTCCGATATAAAGGCCGATACCGTCACCCAACATTTGCGTTGCGCCAAACATGCCTGCCGCAAGCGTTTCGGGTGGGATACGCTGGATGTAATCCGAAACGTACCGGGGAGAACCCGGGATGAAATCATTGAACAGCAGCCATTGATCGCCGGCCGGCAGTTCTACATTAATATTCCCGAAGTCGCGAAAATGGTCTTGCAGGATCTTTACGTTACTTTTCAGCAAGTTGATGTCCGTATGGAACAGACCAAATGTAACGTGCGTGATAAACGTTGGGTTTTTGCGCTTTTTATATTCGTCTTCAAGGTAGAGCGCCTTTTCCTGCTTCTCCGCGAGATCGATCGGAATCGTCGCTCCCGCTTCCTGGACATTTTTCACTTGGTTGTCGATGTCGGTTTTTTTCTTGGAGAGCTTTTTTAACGCTTCTGGCGCCTCAAGCACTTCGCATTTGATGCTCATTTGTACCGGGAACGGAAGGGTCGCTGCGCTATACAGCCATTCGCTCCCCGGCATATCCATATTGTCGGGCAATTCCGAAACGGCAAGGTACGCATGGTAGACCACTTGGTCGTCCCCATCATACGGCTGCGTGATCTTTACACGGCGCGGATGGGAGCAGTCGATATCGGCTTCGGTGAGCGTAATAACTTGGCGGGAGTCGTACAGGAACGTATCGAGACCGCCCCGCTTCCCTTTTTGCTTCTTGGGCGACCACGGCTTCTCGCTCGTAGAGCGAAGTACCGGATCTGCAATTCCCCACCAGAAGTTGCGTTTGATCAGCCATTCCGTCGTGGCCGGCGTACCCCTCCGCACTTTTATACGTCGCGAAATCCGATCGAATATCTGGCGTTCCTTGATCGAATAGGCTTGGAATTCGTGCTCGAAAATCTCCGGCTCGTTCAAGCCGGATATATGTTCGATGAAACGCTTTGGATGGAGCACCATCTTCTTCACTTCGGTATATGCGTTTCCGATCTGCTCGACAAGGTCTTTATCGTCGCTCTTTGGGATATAGACGATGACGTAGGGACGATACTCCGCGTTGTTGGAACCATCTGTGGTGTTATAGAGCTCATCGAGGTGTTCTTCCAGTGCAGAGACGTAACGATTACCCCATTTCTTGAGCGGACCGCTATTTCGGGTGCGTAGCTGCTCGTGATGTCTAGCTATGTCGTGGGACTTCGGAAGCCAGAGAATGTGGAATTGATCGGTCAACATGCTCAAAAATGACGTCTGCGCGATTAGGCGATCAATTTTCTGTTGATCACTTTGATGATCGTACACGAACGGCTCTAGCTCGTAGATCGCCCACACTTGCTTATTGTGGTTAAAGAATAGATTGCCTTCAAAATATGCGATTGGAAACTCAATCTGAATCTTGTTTACCTTACTTGGAACGGAAACACTCAAGGATCAACCCTCCTCATTAAACAAAAGGAGCGCGGCTATGCGCGCTCCCGTTGAGTGCGATACACCACTTTGCTACCGTAGGCATAACGCTTCGTATGCTGAATTTGCCGATATCTGCGCAGGTGTTTCGGCCGCATCCAATGAAAGATCATGGACAGCAGCCATTTGTGCGGTGCTTTACCATCGAGCTTTTGCTTCATGATCAGCCAGGTAGATGCAAACGGAAGGACTCCGTAGACATACCCATCGGGGATGAAAAATAGAATCTGTCCGACGATCGCCCAAAAGATCAAGCATGCGAAGAATGTACCCACTGCACGAACGTTGGCGGGTACCGGCAGCTTCTTACCCTCGAATGCATAAATGACCCAATCCCACGTCCAAATCTTCGTGTAGTTGGATACGGTGACACGAGGGGATTCGTGCTGCTTCTCGCTCATTAGACGACGCCCCCGAAGACCTGCTTAAAGAGATACTCGCCGAGCTTCTTTACGTCATTCCAGTTGAGCAAAATTGCAACGACAAGCGCAATGCCTACAAAGCTCATAAGCTTCATCCAATCTCGCTTAACCAGGTGGTAGCCGCCAATAAGGGCCAGGATACCGGGAATTACCCCTCCTACGTTCTCCGACAACCAGTCCCCCAACTTTTTGCCAGGCCCATCAGCTGCAAATACTGGGGTAGCGATGCTCATGAGAACGACGGACAGTAAAAGTGCACGAAGTACGATATCCTTTTTCAAAAATTTCATAGAGTTAATCTCCCTTCATCATCAATTCGTATTTTCCGCGGGAGCGGGTTGTTGTGTCGACGCCGGCGACGGGGTCTTCTGTGAATCTGTATTGGCCTCGGCCGGCAAGATCTCCTCACTTTGTGGGGATTTCAGAACATAGAGACGACCGTCTTTCTCGACTACATCGAATGACCATGCGTTTGTGAACGATTCTTCGATATCGCTTTTGACGATTACCGATGCAGTGATGCGCATTACCTCACTTTGTCCTTCCACTCGATGCAATCTGAGATCTTCGACAGAGTCGAATACGAAATCGGATTTGATCAGCGTAGTAGGCGCATCGTTCGCATTGTCGTAGAAGTACCGGAGCTGACTGACATTTCCTTCGTACCAAGCGCGCAGGAAGCTGCTGGCTAATTCGGTTGCCATCTCTACCGTCGGAGCATCGGAAACGGATGGTCCAATCGTCGGATCGGTTGCATCGGCTTTCGGTGGTTCGGTAACGAAACGGGGGTACGAACGGATAACCATGCCTTTGTCGGTAACCGTAACCGGCACCACCATGTAAGCCTTCTTGATTGCTATGCCGTTGACCGGCGCTGAAATTGGCGTTGCGATCACTGCATCATTTCCGGTCGCAGAAGAAGCGTCATTCGAAGCCGGAGGGATCTCCACTTCTCTTCGAACCATGACCGTTACCTCAACCCTGTTATCACTCAGTTGCTTGGCGTCATACACTTCGGTTGAAAGTACGCGGCTTGAACCTTTAATATCGAGAGACTTTAACCCCACATCAGAATCAATTCCTGAGACGAAAGGAGCCAGTCTCTCCGACCGTTCAGAGAAACTGTTCTTTGACCAGGTGAAATATTCGGATGCAAAGTCTGCAGCAAAACCTTTCACCTGTTCCTCGATCACCGGAGCGGTGTTCCCTTCAATGATCGTTTGGTTGATTACCCGCTCCCCTCGCACGTATTCCATGCACCCTTTCGCGAATATAAAGCAGGCGAACACCCAAAAGCATGTTCGGATTACTTTCAAGCCCGCTCTCGGTTTGGGGGCTCTCTCTTTAATGGACTTGTCAGACTTCGGCTTTTTGGCGGTCTGCCTGTCCGTTAGTTCAGCGGCTGCGTCCCCCACTTCAGCCTGTTTACGTTTTGAAAAAAGACCCAAAGCAATACTCACCTCCTAACCCTAACGATGATTGGAATTGTTGCGATTCTTCGGATTAAAGACAACGCCAATGAGGAAGAACCCGACGAGAATGATGATAATGGCGTGTTCAGTCTTGAACCCCATGAACCACTCGCCCCACGAAACGAGTTTGTCCCACCAACCCGGAGCCCGTTCCGCAATCGCGGCAGTTGCATCGTCAATGACCTTCCCAATTCTTTCATGGGAATCGTCGTATCCGCCTGTCGCCGTAGGAGCGGGATCGGGGGCCACGGGCTCCGTTATCGCCGGGGGGCTTTCCGTTGGCTCAACCTCTTTCGTTGGACTACGGAATAAGATGACGGATGCGATCAGAAGTAGGAGCACCCCAACGCTTACCAGGACGACCTTTTTGTTCTTGGTCAACAACATCACTCCTAACACATGTATATTAGTTAATCAATAATCTAACAAACCAATATATTATTTAATATACAACAATGGGAGCGGGAGTTGGCAACATTTTCTTGAATCTCTCTCTCAACCATTAGAGGACGATGCGATATCCGAATATGCGATAAGAATATCTTCTATGCCCCGTCCGGTAAGAACACGATGCCCCTTCCCAAATACTTTATCGGCCGCCTTGGTGATATTGTTCAATCTGGTTTTATACACAGCGTCCGGAATGACGAAAGCAATGATCGCATTTCGGATGACTGTATTGGTGGATGTCTTAATCACGTCTCTGTACCGCTCCAGCTTTTTCTGGATGGAGACCTGCTCCGTATAAAAGGGAGACCTCTGCACCGGCTCGGTAGATCGGTCCAACTCAATGAAGAACAGCTGCTCCCCTATCCGTAAGATCGCGTCGGGACGAACTTCCATGACCCCGTTGTCTCCCCATACACTTTCGGATGGATACCAGTCCCAGTCGATGAACTGTTTCAAGTCAGAGAACTGTACCATCCATTTGTAACGGAGATCGAGGTATAGTCTCCCAAGCTCCCAATAGTGGTCTTTCTTTGCCCGCTCCATATCCACTTCCACTTTAGATAGCCTAGATTCCTCGGGAACCTCAAGCCGTTTCTCTACGATCCGCATCCCTCTTTGCGAGAGATAGTACCATGTCTCACCCGTAACACGACCTCTACGATGCGCCGGCATATCGATCAAATCAGGTAGGACGGATGTGGTTTCTACGAGCCCCCGTTGTTTCAGCCGTTTGAATGTCCGCCGCGCTTTTAAGACGGCCCTGTTCCGGTTTTTTTCTTCCAGGGAGCGTCTTCCCACTTCGTCGGCTCTGGCGTATTCCGTGTAGTACAGTTCCGGTGTGTCCAAGAAGTAGGTGTCTACAACGACAGATTGAGGAAAGCAACGACACTTGTATAGGTCTACCAATAAGCGCCATTCCCTCTCCGTAAGCAGGTCAATCGTTTCCCCGATGGAGTAGTCTCCCCCTCCCCGCCTCCGTTTTCTGCCGCTTTCTTCTGACGGGTCGCTTCGATCGGAATAAACATTGTCGGCCATTATTATCAGCTCCTTCGTAGCCCATGAGTGGGTTTGGGTTGATTGCCCCCTTCAGGGGTATTAGTCGGGAATTCGTCATGCAGCGGACATGACGCCGCACGCGAACTTTTGGCTTCATAAAGCCGATTGTCACGGTCAATGTGCAAAGTGATTGATGAATAGATAGAAATTCATATAAATGGACAGCAAAAAAGACGATGAACGAAAGGTAATACGACCGATAAACGAACACATTGAAGCATGATGAATGAACACGGTGAACAAAAAATAAAGGACTCGTTTTGGAGACCCCTCCCTCCACTATTAGACCGCTCCCGATCACCTTTTATAGTAAAACACAGCCAAGAAAGAGATCAATTTTTTGGCGCTGGGTAGGCAGCTTCCGTCCCATTCTTGCTATCCTATGCCATCTTGATAGCTTGACAGGAAACAATAACCTCCTCAATAATTATAAGGCGGCGTAACGCAACGCTAATTTCACCATAAATGATTCCGGAAAATACTAGAATCATGCAGGATTTTTAACCCGTCGAGTCAAATAATATAGATAACGCAACGTAAGGATGCGTAAAATTTGCCCAGAGAAGCAATATTGACGATGCGTTAAGACGCGTTAAATAAGCCCGTATTTATGCGGTTTTCTCGTAGAGCAGCTACGATAACGTAACGTTACGCGGCGTAAAAGGGGGTGAGTTGCTTGAATACCAATGGGGTATCTTATCCTGAAGATTTGTTGGAGTTTATCGCCAGGCGAATTCCACAAGAAATGACCGCTGTGTTTGCAGAAGTATGGAACCATAAAAGCGAAGGCGGCATCACGTGGACGAACCTAGTAAACAAAATTGGGGACCGCTATCTAGTTGAAAAGGCGCTGTTACTCCTTGAAACAAATGGGTTCGTGAATGTAGAGACCTCCCCTCTTGATCGACGGCAGAAAAAATACATACCCGATGAAATTCGAGGGCGGCAACTTGCGAGAACCTTGCGAAATCTCAAGGAACACCAAAATGAAGCATAGTATAAGGAGGCGTAACGTATGGAAATGAACCTTGGATTTATCACGTTGGAAGGCTTTATGCGGAGGAATGACGGTAACCGCAAGAAACTGAAGTTTTGTTTTATTGCTTGCGGTCAATTCGGCGGCCGGCAAGGCGATGAGTTTGCACGACTGGGACATAAGGTCTTTGCTCTCAATACCTCTGAGTCGGACCTTGCGGATCTAAAGGTCGTCGATAAGGAGAATATCCTCAAGCTGGACGGTTACAACGGGGCTGTCAAGGATATCGAGCGTGGACAAGCAGCTGTAAAGGATAACCGGGAGAAAGTGCTTGGGCTCCTCAATAACCCAGACGTTGTTGACGCCGATTTCGTATTTGTGATCGCCGGTATGGGTGGCGGAACCGGGAACGCAGCTGCACCTATTCTCCTTAGCAATCTCAGCCGAGTACGGAAACCGTTCAACGGTAAGCCTTCATTTGGGGCGATCGTTTCTGTTCCGGGGGCATGGGAAAAGCGAGGCATCAAGAAGAATGCTCGATGGGGGCTATCACATATCGACGACCTCATCAAAAAGAACGCTTGCGGTTCTGTCACGATCATCGATAACGATAAGCTGTTTAACATGACGGAAGGGATCCTCAGCGATACGGACACGAAGCTCGAATGGACAGATTACGGCAATAGCACACTCGCGGCACTGCTGACGGAAGTCGCTTTCCTTACCTCCCTCCCATCCAGTAAAACCTTTGACGAGGACGAGCTTCTTGACGTATTGAGCACGCCGGGGTATTTTTCGTCGGGCAAGTGCTATATCCATGAAGATGATCCCATGGAGGTTAACAGCTTGACGTCCCTGATCGCAAAGAGCTTCCGGGAATCACCGACTGCGAACGATTACGATTACGAACTGGATGCTGTTAATGGGTTCGTTGCTGTTGTACATCCGAAGCACAAGAACCCAATCGTCTCTGATTCGGAATTTCGGACGTTAGAGGAACGCTTTGGCCGGTATATCGCGAATGCGGAAAAGCCGCACTCCGGTTTGATTGAGAACAGTAACTGGGGAACGATTACGAGCCGCGGAAGAGTTCAGGAACCCGAAACTAATAAAGCCATCCTTTATACGGGAGTCGTTTGTTCCGCGCTCCCAGAACGGATTGCCAGAATGCTGCAGGAGATCGATCAGGAGGAACAGGAACTGGAGGCAAAGAAAAGCGAACGGAAAAACAAGCCGTCTTTGGATCTCTCCGCATTCAAGACGATTGCTAAGACTGAAGTGGCTGCAACGCGAGAGCCAGTAAACAGCGACTTCGATCTATTTGCCGACACCGGCAAAGCAAACACTGCTGATGATGACGACAATTTCAAACTGTAAAGACGGCAACCCTCTCCCCTACCAATGGGAGAGGGTTTTCGTTTGTATGATAACGCAACGTAACGCATCGTAAATTGGCGACTACTGTAATACTCAAGAACCCAGTAATATCAAGGTTTTCGGTGAATGAGACCACCAGATTTGATACGTAAAGACGCGTTACGTCACGTAACGCGTCGTTAATTTTAGAGCATAAAAAAGCGGGGTACTTCATTCCCCCGCTAGTCTCCCCCACCAAATAATCCAAAAAATCCTCGTTTCTTCTTCTTTGCGAGTCCCCCAAGTTCATTACGCGAAATTACAGCCCACTCGCTCATTTGGTCCTTCATTTGCTGTTGGATCTCGCTCTTTGCTGAAGCCATAAGCTCTTCCAACTGCTCTTTCGCACCGGCGCTGGATGCCGCGACATGAGATTTCAGCTCTTCTTTGATGCTTTGTACGTTCTGGGCAATCTGTTCTTGTTCTACATTGAGTTTTTCTTGGATTTTTGTCTCGATTTCATGAATAATTTTTTCGTCGCGCTGATCCTGGCTTGCTTTTAACGATTCGATTTCCGATCGAACGAATTCTTGAGTGCTCTCAGCGTGCTTTTGCAGTACCTGATCCAGCTGACCAAAGAATTGCTGCATTCGTTGTTCCATTCCAACGACTAACTGCTGCATTTCTTGGAGTTGGATGGCTTGTCCACCCGACTGGGAGACCGCTACAAGAGAGTTGGACCCCCCTTCCCCATCTGTGGGAGGGCTGAAACTACGTGTTGTCGGCCCCGCTTCCTGCATATGGAGAAGCATCTGTTTTATCTGGGTAAAGCTCAATTCGTACTCAGAATCACGCCATTTTTGAATTAGCCGCACCAGCTCCAGATGGCGGTCAGTATAAAAGCGGTTCTCGTGCGGATCGCGCGGCACCACAAAGGCTTCTCCGAGCTTCTCTTCCCAGTTCCTAAGCGTATTTTGGGGCACTCCAGTCAATTCGCTAAATTCCTTGATCGTATACGCCTTTTCGTAAATAGATTCGTCCACTTTCTCCCTCCTTTCCTCTCCATTTCTATTGGAGACCCCCTCTCAAATCGTTGAGAGACGCATCCGAATAGCCAAGGACATACCTCTATGTTGAATTATATCTCACTCCTACTGCCGCGGGAAGTCTATTCTTTATAGGGGGAGAGCAATGCAAGTCTTTGGGAGAGGTATATATGCATAATAAGAGAGTGGTACACCTATATTGATAGAGTGGTATATTATTATTGTTGGAGAGAGATACCTATATTATAAATACACCTACATGGT
>Ga0194137_10000553_pt1 | contig 24448 bp, 19 predicted proteins | sample TARM_MetaG_T3_14_FD_134025 | JGI IMG/M metagenome (GOLD analysis project Ga0194137, IMG submission 134025) | Freshwater microbial communities from Pennsylvania, USA, analyzing microbe dynamics in response to fracking - TARM_MetaG_T3_14 (version 2) | ecosystem: Environmental > Aquatic >... | reverse complement strand
GACGCAGCGGCATTTGCCCCGCTGGCTGGTTTGACGCTGCCGGACTGGCCGCCTTCCGGCGCCTGGCCTGCCTTGCCGCCGGCAGCGGCGGTTCCTGCCGCTGCATCGACCGAGTCTCCGGCAGCGCTTCCGGCCTCGCTGTTCTGCGCCTGCTCGGTTTCGCCGCTTGTGCTGCTGAGGTCCGCACTCCCGGCCGCCGTGTCCGTTTTCGGAGCCGCTTGGCTCGCTGCCGGCGCTCCTTCATCTCCGTACCCTTCATCCGGCTCCGAAGCAGGCAGCGCTTCGTTCGGCCCGTTTGCCTCGCCGATGTCGGCACCCGCCGGCGCCTTCGCCGCCTCGCCGATGCCGGCCGAAACGGAAGAAGGCTCTCCCCCTGAAGGGAGAGCCTTGGTTCCGCAGCCGGCCAGCAGCAGCCCGGCCGCCATCAGTCCCGCAAGCAGCGGGACCGGACGGAAGAGTGTTGCCGGGCGGCTCCTCATTGGCCGAGGGAAGCCAGCAGCGAATCGCTGGTGACGATCAGCCTGCCGTTCTCGCTTTTGAATTTCAGCGGCACCGGCTTGTTGTTTTTCTTCGCAATGCCCTTGTCCATATACAGCACGAGCTTGCTTCCTCCGGCGTTTACGAAGGTGACGTTTTTGGCGGCATCATAGGAAGTGCTTCCTCCGACGGACTTCAGGAAGCCGTCCAGCTCGATCCAGGTCTGCTTGTCCGGCTTGCTGCCGTCCAATCTCAGGCCGAGCGCCTGCGCCATGCCGAAGAACACCTCGGTATTGTCCAGCGTGCCTTTGAAATATTCGGAGCCCGGTCCGTGAGCCATCAGCGGCACGTCGTCGGCGGAGTGGACCTCGACGCTTTCGGATTTCGGCAGCGTGCCCGTATGGAGGTACTTATCCTTGTCAGGGGCGTCCGGATTGGCCAGCGTTCCCGGATTCGCGATATAGGCATCTCCGGAGAGGACGGCCGGAGCCTGGGGAACGGAGCTGAACTTGTAGTCCTCGTAATAATCCGGCGTGGCGCCGAAGACGACGGCGAGCTTGCGGTCGACATCCGGCGTATCCGGGAAGCCGTCCTTGTCGGAATCGGTGTAGGTCGGGAACTTGGACTGCTCATAGGTGCGTACGGCTTCGCGTCCCGTCTTGCCGTCGCCTTCCCAATAGGTGCCGGCGATGCTGGCGGAGTGGGCATGATCGGCCGTCGCCAGGACGAGGGTGTCGCCCGAGGCGTCCGCGTAGCGGCGAGCCTCGCCGATGGCTTTGTCCATCTCGATCGTATCGTAGGCGGAGCGCTCCCAGTCCATCGTATGCAGCTGCTTGTCGATGCTGGCTCCTTCGACCATGAGGAAGAAGCCGTTCTCGTTCTTGCTGAGCACCTCAATCGCTTTCTTGGTCATGTCCCACAGATTCGGCTGGTCGGTGAACGACTTGAGCGCCGCCGTGTTTTTGGTCGAGCGGTCGTAGTAGACGTTCATGTCGCCGGTATGGAACAGGCCGAGCAGCTTGGAAGGCGTTCCGGAGCTTTTCAGCCCCGAGGCGCTCTCCACGAATTTGTAGCCGGCTTTCTCGAAGCCGCTGATGAGATCGTTCTCGTCCTTGCGCTTGGAGCCGGCAACCGATTTCGGGAGGAAGTAGGCCGATCCGCCGCCCATGACGACTTCAGGCTGAAGCTTCAGCAGCATGTCGGCGATCTCCGGCTTGTCCGAGCGGCGGCGGGTATGGGAGACGACCGCGGCCGGCGTCGCGTCCTCGATCTCCGAGGTCGTGACGATGCCGACCGACATGCCGCGCGTGCGCTTCAGCATCTCGGCGAGCGTTTCGACCTGCGGATCGTCGAGCGAGCTTTCCGTATTGTCCGGATAGACGCCGAGGGCGTTCACGGCGGATTTGTGGCCGGTATTGTAGGCGCTGGCGCTGTTGGCCGAGTCGGTGACGATGGAATCCATGCCGGAGGTCGTGACGACGGCGCGCTGCTCCAGCTTGTCCATCTCCATGAGGCCGTTGTACTTGCCCTCGCTCAAGCCCTTGGACATTGCGCGGGCGATGGTGATGCTCGGCTGCGACATGCCGTCCCCGACGAAGAGGATGATGTTTTTCGCCTTCTTGCCGGCTGCGGAGGTGGTCACCGCTTCATAGGAGACCGTGCGGGACAAGGAGCCGGCCGTCACCTTAACGGTGTAGGAGCCCGGCTTGTCCAGCGTAACGCCGCGGATCATGAAGGAGGAGCTTGAGGCGGTGCTGGTTTTCTCGAAGCTTTTGCCGAAAAAGGCTTCCGCGCTTTTGCCGTTGATCTGGATGCTGACGGCCGAGGCGTTTCCGGTCCAGTCGTTCAATTCCACGCGGAAATCAAATTTGCTGCCCGCCAGGAACTTGGCATTATGGATTGGAGCCACGTAAATGGACGGCGCCGCTTTGGCCGTCGCGGCCGCTTCGGCTGCCGCCGCAGGAGTCGGAGTCAGCTCGGCCATTCCGATTCCTCCTGCTGCCATGGCGCTCGCAAGCGCCGCTCCGAGAAGCATTTTTCCTGCTTTTCCTTTCTTCATCTCCCCAAACCCCTCCGCTACTAGAAATGAATGCACTTCCACAGCGTAAGAGAGAATGATTAAGCAGGTGCTAACGATTTATGAATAATTGGTAAAATGAAGAAAACGCCTGCGAAGCCGCAAGGCGTTTTCATGCATGCATCCATTCGGCTGCTAGTTCTTCTCCTCGCCCGCGTTTCCATCCTCCGGAGGGCGATTGCCGTTTTTCAGCTCCCAAATCGAATAGCCGAAATCCATTTGCAGATGGGGATTGTCCGGGAACTGGGGCCAGTCGCCGCCCCATGTGAAGCCGAGACTCTTGGCGATCGCTACGACCTCCAGCCAGTCGGCTTTGCCGTTCTTGTTTCCGTCGTATTCCATATCCCAGATAATATCGCCTGTGCGGTCCTTGAGAGCGAAGTCGATCGCCAGACCGTAGTTGTGGTAGGATTCTCCGCCGCGGGCATGGGTAACGATGGAGCCTCCGCCATCCCGGCCTTTGCTGTACAGGACATCCTGCTCCGCCGAGCTGCGGAAGCCGTCGGTGATGACGACTTTGATGCCTTTGGCGGCGGCCAGCGAGATAAGCTCGTCCTTTTTCCGGTCGAGCACCGGATGCAGCTGCGTTACGGGAGGCACCTCCCGGTATAGTCCCGGAGGGACGACCCGGTCGAACAGGCGCGGCTTCTCCAGCTTGAACAGGGCTGCGGCTGCCAGTACAAGTCCTGCGGCCAGCAGCAGGCAGCCGAGGCCGTTTCTGCGCCGGGTCTGAGTCCGGCCTGCGGACTTGGGGCTGCGGCCCTTTTGTCCGCCCGTCATGGGGCTTTGCTGCATGAAGGTCTCCTTTGCTCGTTCGCATTGTTCAAGCTTATACGAGCGGAAAGGAAAAAAAGCTTCAGGAAACGGCGGATCGGCATGGAATCCGTTTCCAGCTGGATCAGCGGGGGTAAGGAAAGGAATGGGCTGGAAACTGCAGCCGCCTTGGCGCCGACAAGTCCAAAAAGCAAACAAACCGCTGGCAGCCGCCCCGAAGGGCCGGCTGCTGCGGTTTGCGCAAGGGGGGATCCGGATTCAGGACAGGCTAGTCCACATCGGGACTGCCGTCAACCGTATCGGCTGGATCGTCGGCGTATTTTTCGTACTTGGTGTCGTCCATGATCCGGCGTGCGGACACGTAACGCTTCGTATAGTAGGAATCGCTCAGGCTGCTGATCATGACGCCTTTGCTCGACGAGGAGTGGGCGAACTTGCCGTCCCCGACATAGATTCCGACATGCGAGACGCCGCGGCCGCTCGTATTGAAGAACACGAGGTCGCCCGCCTTGAGATCGGCCTTCGCGACTTTCTTGCCCAAGCCTGCTTGGGAAGCGGAAGAATGCGGCAGGGAGATCTTGAATTGCTTGAATACATAGGACGTGAATCCGGAGCAGTCGAATCCGCTCGTCGTCGTTCCGGCCGTCTTGTACGGCGTGCCGACGAGATCGCTGATGACACCGTCCATTTTGGAATCAGCCGCTGCGCTGCCTACGCCTGCAGTGAACAGCAGAGAAATTCCGAGGATGAGGCTTGCTGCTTTCTTCTTCAAGCTTGAGTTGCTCCTTCCAGAGCCTACGAGGTTAGCTGTGGGGTTCGGTTGAAGGTTCCCTATGATTCCTGCGGCATGCGTGAGAATGACTGGCGACGCCCAAAATCAATTCACCCGGAAAGTGGTTCCCCCGTTTCCATGTTCAACGGAATTCGGCATTTTGAATGATACTGGAAGACATATTCTTGCTTTTCGCCGCTTCTCCTTCCGAAAACGACATTTTCTAATAATTCTCATGTTTCAAAGGGATGAGGACAGCGTTTACATCGCTGTTTATAGGGGAGCTATTCTCCCCGCAGCAGATGATATTGGCGACTCGTCCCGATTTCTGCGCCGTGGCCTGCAAGTCCAAAAAAAGCCCCGCCTTCTCCATGAGAAGGCGGGGCTTGCCTGATTCCGCGGCTGGATCAAACGGTATAAAGGACGTCTTCCATCAGGGTAAGCAGCCGGGATCTCATTCCGACCAGCTTCATCAGGGCTTCCTCCTGCAGGCTGCCGGCATCCGGGCTGAGCCGGGCGTGTTCGCTGCTGATCGCCTCAAGGGCCTTGCCGGCGTTGGGGTTCAGGTCGTAATGCTCAAAACGGTAAAGCAGCTCGGCGGTGGATTGGTGGAGCTCTTCATAATAAGCTTGAATTTGTTCGGTCATCGTTCGATTTTCCTCTCTGGTTTGATTATTTTCTCTATTCTGCTGTTCGATGTATGGGGGCGGCTCCGAGAGAGCCGGCGATTGTGTGTGCGGTAAACTGCGCTTACAGCATGCCCATTCGTTGTTTTCATCGCTTGCATCTGTCGATGCCCGTCACATCCGGAGGCAGACAGCGGATGGGGAGCGGGAGCCCGTCAGTCTGCCGAACGCCGGGATTCGATATCTGTGAATCGAGCGGAACGATAGGATTCCCGAATGCCTGAGAAGTTATTAAACCGGCAGGCGCTCTTTGAAAACAAGTCCTAATTGTCAGAGAATTTTCACAATTGTACGATGGAATTATCGCTTTGTCAACTAATGTGACGCGAATCCTCCCAGCAAGCGTACTGTGATGTCAGCAGCCACAAGTCGAGCAGCGTGCGGACCAGATGATAGGCTTGCTGGATGACGAGGGCGGCCAATCCGGCCCATCCCATCGCTGCGGCGCTGAAGCCGGCCCCGATGACGCCGGAGAAGAGGAGCAGGATCAGGCTGAGGCCCGCCATCGGGAGCAGCCGTCTGCAGGCGCCCGACACGGACGCCGAAACTTTGAGCCTGGATACCGCTCCGAACTGGAGGGAGAGGCTGAGCAGATGCAGAATCCCGATCCACAGCAGCCACGCTGCCGCCCAAGGCAAGATGCTGACGGCGATTTCCTGCAGAGAGGAGCCGTTCCTGACTACATCCCATGCCCGGGAGCCCAGCCACCAGAGAGGAGCGGCGGCAAGAAGCGTTTCCGCCCAATAGAGAAGCAGGACCGGCTTCCATGCCTTGCGCATGCCCTGAAGGAATAGGGTGCCGCCTTCATGTCCCGCCGCCGCATGGTGGATGGAATAGAACAGGCCGGCATTGATGAGCGGCGTGACGATCATGCGGGAGAGGAGCAGGGCGGCCAGCGTCCACAGGAACGGCTGGGCGAGATCGGTCTTCATGAGCCGGAACTGGGCTTCCGCCCAGAACAAGGCATCCGCCCCTTGCGAAGGCTCGTTCGCTCCGGGATACCGCCGAAGCAGCGGTCCGATAATGGAGTCGACATAACGGTAGAGGAAAAATCCCCACAACAACCGGTACAGGAACAGGGCGACGGCCACAGGCAGATGTTTGATCGTCAGGCGCCACCCTTGCTTGAGATAAGTAGACACGTTTGAGACTCTCCTCTCTTCGGGCCGCTACCAGGCGAACGCTCCCGCAATCCATTCCAGCAACTTCACGATGCCGAGGCTAATCCGGACCTCCTGCTTGCGGGGAGCCTCGGCCTTCAGGAAGTTGTTCATCTGCCGGTTGTCCAGTACGTTGGTGCGGTCCGGATCGACCGCGGCCCAGAGCAGCGGGGAGGGAGCGGTCAGCTTGTAGAGCATATCCGATTCCACCCCGTCCCAGGTGCGGGAGGCCGTAGAGCCGTCGGCGAACTTGAAGGTGACCGGAACCGGACCGTAGACGCCGCCGCCCCGCTTGACGAGTACGTCGGACTCGTACATTTTGGAGGCGCCGGAGTCCGCTGCCTTGGAGACGCGGATGGAGGCGACTGAATAGTCGGCCATCTCGCCTCCGTACACGAACTGGCTGAAGTAGTCGTCCCAGTTCTGCTTGCTGACCTGCTCGACGACTTTCTTGAAGTCCGCCGTGGTCGGATGCTTGAATTTATATTGGTTGAAATAGGTCCGCATGATCTTGCTCATGATGTTTGTGCCGACCCGGTTCTCGATGCCGGTCAGCACCAGCTTGGCGCGGCTGTAGACATTGTCCGCATACCGGCTGTGCGAGCCGAACGACCAGGAAAGCAGCTTGAGCGGGGCCGGATCGGTGACGTAGCTCGCTTCCAGCGCCGTGCGGGGCTCCACTCCGTATTCGCTTTCCATGACCTTGTCCTCGGAGTAGGAGGTGAAGCCTTCGTCCAGCCAGGCTTCCTCGAACTCGTTGGAGGCGACCATGCCGTACCAGTACTGATGGCCGATCTCATGCACGACCGTCCGCTCCAGACTGTAGCCGGGATTGTCCGTCTCGGCGGCGAATGCAGTCACGAGCGTCGGATATTCCATGCCGCCGGCGCCATTGGCCCCTTTGGGAGGAACGACGATGGAGAGAGTGCTGTACGGGTAGCTGCCGTACCACTGGGCGTATTTGGCCAGGGCCGATTTGGCGGCGTGCATGTAACGCTCTTTCTGCTCCTTGTGCAGCGGGTCGAGATAGAGCTTGATGCGGACTCCGGGAACGCCGGGAGCGGAGAAAGGCTCCTCGCTGTAAAGGAAATCGGGCGAGGCGGACCAGCCGAAGTCATGCACGTCCTCGGCATAGAACGTATATTGCTGTCCGCCCTTGGCCGCTTCGAGCTTCGTCTGGACGCCGGTGGCAGCGACTTTGTAGCCGGCGGGAACTTCGATCTTGACGGAATACACGCCGAAGTCGCTGTAGAATTCCGAGTTGCCGTGGTATTGGTGCACGTTCCAGCCTTCCGCGCTGCGCGTGCCGGTGCTGGTCGTGTTGTAGGCCGCGATCTTGGGGAACCACTGCCCCGCCATCGTGAAATCCCCCGAATAGCCCATGCGGGCGAACACCTCGGGAAGCCCGACGGTGAAGCCGATCTGGAGCGTGACCTCCTCGCCCGGAGCGACCGGCTGCGGCAGCTTGAGCTTGGCCAGCGTGTAGTCGTCCTTGTTGCCGTCGTCCGGCTGAACATAGTGGACCCGAGGCAGGAGGCTCTCTCCATCCTCCGTCTTGAAGGAGTCGAGGCGCATGTAGCCGGTGCTGCCGGCCGTCGCCTTGTCGTCCCGGAGCTTTCCGCCGGATTCCTTCATGAACGTGGTTTTATCCGACAAGAAGGCATTCGGATACAGATGGACATACATGTCCGATACGGTTTTCCGTCCGGGATTCTTCCAGGTGACCGTCTCCGTCCCGGTCAGCGTGCGTCCGCTCAGCTTGACCTGGATCTGGTAGTTGGTCACTCTTCGGGACAGCGGCTCCGCTTCCGGCTCCTGGGCGGGAGAGCTCTCGGCCGCCGGCTCCACGCCGGGTTCATTTCCGGCAGCGGCAGCGGCATATGTATAAGAAGTAAGTCCGTGATGTCCGCTGCCTTGGAACGGGGCGAGAAGAGATGACGTGAAGAGCAGGGCGAGCAGCAGTGTTTTGCAAGTTCGGCTTGAGGCCATGGACCGGTTCCCTCCCGTTGACAAGCTTCTAAGGCATGTATATGTTTGCTTTTGCCTGATTATTAGCTAAAATGGAATTTATCCGGACGAACTCCCGGCCCGTCCCGCCAGCTAGCGGTTTGACGGGCTTTTATAGCCATTTTGGACTTCATTATTCACACGGAAGAAGGGATCAGCAATGGAAGAAAATCAAGGAACGCCATCCCCGGGCAGCCCGGAGGGAGAAGCGGCGCAGCCGGCCAAGGGCAAGCGCTCGCTGTCGCTCAACGTCGTGAGCAGCAAGGAGCATCGCGGCTTCGGAGCGGGAACGATCGATCTCAGCCGCGTATCCTCGGTCATCATCGACGGCGGCGAGGCTTATATCGATAACGGCGCGATTCATGCGAAGAGCAAGATAGAGAAGGGCATCAAATTCCTTACGGACAAGGAAGCCGTTCCGAACGGCCGTCCGTGCTGGATCGTGTGGGTAGCCGTCGACCGCGACGACGAGGGCTCCTACTACGCGGGAGCGACAGCCTGTCCGATGACGGTTGATCCGGAAATCCGCCGCGGCTGGAAGATTCTCGCCCAGCATGTCAACAACCTGGACTATGCGATCAAGCGCCGGTTCATGCTGGAGGAGCTGCCGGCTTCCGACAAGCAGGCGCTCAAAAAGCTGCTGATCGAGAACAACGCCGAGTGGTGGGAGAATTCCCCCGCGGCGCTCAAGGAACAGCTGGAAGGCTGAGCATCCAGGCTTCGCATCCACCTCCGTCGGCCGCTTCGAGCGGCTGCTGCGGAGGTTTTTTTGTCGGGCTCATTTTCTCCTGTGAGCAGGAAATGGGTTATACGGGAAGGAATGGGAAGGAAGGGTGAATCATCTCACGAGAGGGGGGTTCGTATCTTTAGCGGATTCGGGTTCAGCGGCATGCTCGTGCTGGTAGTGTTCATTGTCCTTCTTATATGGCTGATAAGGAAACTGATCCATAAATAACTTCTCCATCCTTAAAAAGGGCTTGCAGCTGACAGCTGCAAGCCCTTTTAGGCCGAAGCGTCGCTCCGGCCTGCGTGCGGGGAGGCTGGGTGGGTGCCTATTATCCCTCCATGCCGCGGCGGCTCAGCGGCGTCAAATAGTGGGCGGCGCCTTCTCCGGCGGCACGGCGGAACCCGGACGGGCTTTGACCCGTCCATTTGCGGAACTGGCGGCTGAAGCTCTGCACGTCGCGGTAACCGACCGCATGCGCGATCTCCTCCACCGCAGCCGGCGTTGCGGCCAGCAGGCGCATCGCCTCCTGCTCGCGGAGCATGGCCAGATAGCGGCCCGGGGACATGTGGAACACCTCCCGGAACAGCCTGCCGGCATGGCGGCTGCTGAGGCCGATGCGGGAAGCGAGAGTCTCGATCCGGGGCATGCCGGATTCGCCGTCCCATGCCTGGGCAAGCGCGCCTTCGATTTCGGCCGCCAGCCGTCCGGCAAGGGCTTCCCGTCCGTAATCCTGGCGGTCCGGCTCAAGCCGCAGAGATTTCTCCGCAGCGGCCATCATGGCGCATGCCTCGCCGAGGACGGCGAGGCGGGAGCCTTGTTCCGCAGCTTCATTGAGCAGCCTGTCCATTTTAGGCGCAAGCTCGAGAGCGAGGCTGGAACCGGCGGAATACAGGACTTTGTTTTTTCGCTCCAGCAGCTCGGTCAGGCCGAGATCATCGCATTGCAGGTGGAACACGGCATAAGTGAGGCTGCCGCTGCCCGCGCTGCGGAATTCGTGAATCTGCCCCGGATGGATCAGCACGAAATCTCCCGGATGCTGAAGGAAGGAATCCTTGCCGGCAATGACCTCCTGGACTCCCTCCAGAACCAGGTTCACTTCCACCATCCGGTGATGCACATGCCGCAGACTGGTGAATCCTTGCCGGACGTTATTGACCTGCAGCCCGTACAGGTACAGCCGTTCCGACAGGCTCTCCAGCATAAAAGGGCGGTAATCGCGGGTTTCCAAATGGCCGAGCTCCTTTTCATCCTGCAGGAATGGATATAGGCGGCGCGAACCTCCCGCCGCGAGTGCTTCCTCCCCGTATACGCGGCGGCTGCGTCCGCAGGGAATGTCCGTTTTGGCTAACAATAGCTTGGCGATGAGCCGGGATGGTTATTCCGTCCCTGCCGATCTTCTCTCTACAATATAGAAGAACGGACTTCTGCGGCAAGCCCGGCATTTTGTCCGGCGCCGCAAGTATCGAAGCCGTCCAAAGGAGCAAAGCGGGATGAAAATCGTTCTGATCGGAGGAGGCAGCTTCGTGTTTGCACCGACCGTCCTCGAAGACTGCATCGTCAAGCATCGCATGGAGGGAGAGCTCGTGCTGGTGGACTTAAATCTGGAGGCGGCCGCCGCGATGGCAGGAGCGGGCCGGGCTCTTGCCCGGCAGCACGGGGTCGATCTCCTCGTCTCGGAGACGGACAACAGGGAAGAGGCGCTGCCGGGCGCGGATTTCGTCATCCTCTCTGCTGCTCCGCAGGGAGCGCTTCGCTGGAAGATGGACTTTGATATCCTGAAGCAATTCGGACTGGACGACCAGGCTCGGGAATGCGGGGGACTTGGCGGCATGCTGGGAGCATTCCGCTCCATCGCCATGGCCATGGAGCTGGCCCGGGACATGGAACGGCTCTGCCCCGCAGCCCTGCTGCTCGATGTCACGAATCCGATGCCGCGAGTCGTGACGGCCGTGGCGAGATTCAGCTCGGTCGGGGTCGCCGGATTTTGCAACATCGCCCATCGCAGCGGGCAAGGCTATGGCTTGCTGCCTGGCCTGATCGGCAGGAAGCCGCATGAGGTGGACATCGTCACCGGAGGCCTGAACCATTTCGCCTGGGTGCTCTCCATGAAGGACAAGCAGAGCGGAGCGGATCTGCTGCCGGAGCTGAGGAGCTTCGTGGAACACGGGGATTGGAGCGGCTTGGACGAGGATCTGCAGCGGGAGCTGGACGTCATGAAGCGCTGGCTCGGGCAGTACGGGGCGGTGGCGGCGGGGGCTGTCGATCATCATGCCGAGTATTTGCCCGTACAGCCGGGAATCCGGTATCCCCAGGAGCCGCCTTATCACGGCTCGGCCGCTGAACGCAGCCTTCGGCTCGAGGAGCTTCGGGCAATCGCCGCAGGCACGCTCGACGCCAAGGACTCCGGCATCTTCCGACACGGCAGCTGGGAGCATCCGGTTGGTCTCGCCTTGTCGCTCGCCGCGGGAAGCGACGGGCGTCTGGACATTCTGAACGTCGCCAATGGCCATGCGATTCAGGAGCTGCCGCCGGAACGAATTGTTGAGGTGCCGGTCCGAGTTCGCGGCGGCAAGCTGGAAGCCGAGCCTCTTCCGGAACTGCCGCCTGCGCTGGCGGAAGTCATCCGCCAGCTCTCCGACGTGCATGAGCTTGTAGCTCAAGCCGCGGTTGCCGGAGACCGGAAGCTTGCCCGCAAGGCAGTCGATCTGGATCCGGCTATCGAGGATAAGGAAACGGCTTATGCAGCGCTGGACCGGATGCTGGAGGCGCATGCCGACCTCCTGCCGGCGTTTGCCTGATGGCAGGGGGCGGTTGGAGCAAGCGGGCGGATGAGGCGCAGAAGGCCCTTTGCCCAAGCAAGCTTGACCCGTACGCATTCCTCCATCAGTCCTCTTCCTTGAACCCCTTGTACGAGCGCCGGTGGAAGTCGGATATCCAGCGGAACAGCTGTTGGCCGTCGCCTTCCAGAAACAGCGCTTCTTGGTCCCGACTCAGGCCGCTGCCGGAGGAGAACGGACGGTAGAGGGCTCGGTACGGCTCCGGCACCCAGATATAGCGGTGGACATACCCCGTAGCATGGAAGCCGGCTTGTTCCCAGAACCGGATCCGGCGCCGGTTGTCTGCCGTAGCTTCTGCCTCGGCTTCCACCAGCAGCGCGAGCGCGCCGGCGGCATGCCGTCCGCCCCATTCGTCGAGCTTGGCGAGCAGGAGGGTTCCGTATCCATGGCCTCTTCGTCTGAAGTCGACGGCGAGATAGTCGACGACCAGCACGCGTCCGCCGCCGCTTGGGCCTGCGAGAGCGATGGCGACGGGGCACATCTCGCCGCCGTCTCTCTCGGCGAGAATATGCACGAGAGCAAGGCCTCGCTCCAGCATGGCGCGGATCAGCGCTTCCGGCTTGCGGCTGTGCGGAGCGAACGCTTCCTCGTAGATCCGGCGGGCTGCGGGCCAGAGGGGATGCTCCAGATTATTCAACGTAAGCAGGAGCATTTGCGGCCTCCTGAACAGATTTCTGCTTAGTATACCCGCTTGAGTCCCTTCAAGCACAAATAGGGCTTTCGCTTGTCCGCTGACAACCGAAAGCCCTATTTCCTGCTTAACCAGTTCCTATTCAATTAGACGCTTACACTCCATTCCCAGCAGCTTGCGTAACCTGACGCTTGCTTCCTTCTTAGATTTCGCTTTCTCCATACAGATTGGATTACCGGTTCATGTACGCAACAGACTTCAGGACCCGCATGCCCGCTCAGCAGCATCAGCTGCTCTCTTCTTGCCAGCCTGGCGGCATTGCCGTCGGCTTCGGGACACGCTTCGCTAACCGTCTCCATTGGACTATCCCCTTCCCCTGTGGAGTGATTTCATTATACCTCATCTTTACAATTATTTAAATAATCAGAATATTCAATTATAGGCTGAATTCCTCTGAATTTAGGCTTTTGCCCCGTGAAATCGCCTGTTTCTACATCATTTTACGGGATATGACCGTTTTCCTCCTTCGGATGAAGAGGAAGATTAAAGCAACTATTGCGGTCAAGCCGGCGTCTAACTGTCTGATGCAAATTCGCAAGAACCAGCGGAAAAGTATGCACAGAGGAAGGAATGAAGACGTTCACATGAGGTTCAACCGAGCAGAAGCGGCAGGGAGCATCCGCAGGAAGCTGGCGCTCTCCTTGATCGCGGCAACGGCAGCGTCATTCGTTCCGGGCGCGTGGCAGGCCGATGCGTCGGCGGCATCCGCCATCGGCATTTATCTGGACGGACAACAGCTGGCGAGTGAAGCCCCGCCGTATATCCTGCCCAAGGTCAACGTGACGATGGTGCCTCTTCGCGTCGTAAGCGAAGGGCTGGGCGCTACCGTCGACTGGTCCGCAAAAGAGAAGACGGCCCGGATCTCCATGTCGGGCAGCGTCATCACCCTGAGGATGGGACAGAACTACGCCGTCGTGAACGGCGCCAAAATATCGCTGGACGCATCGGTGGAGACGAAGCAGAGCCGGACGATGGTTCCGTTGAGATTTGTCGGGGAACAGCTAGGGCTGAGCGTCGACTGGAACGCTTCCAGCCGAAAAATCTCGCTGTCTTCCCCGGCCGGACCGGGAGGCGAGTCTGGAACAGGGGCTCAGCCGGGAACAGGAACGGGCAGCGACCCCGGCACCGGAACAGGAGCTCAGCCAGGTACGGGGACGGGGAGCCAGCCGGGCTCCGGCTCGGGCTCGCAGCCCGGCGGCGGCACGGTCGTTCCGGGCCCGGGCTTGCAGGCGCCTCTGCGCGGAGCCTGGGTGTCAACCGTCTACAATCTGGACTGGCCGTCAACGGCTTCGTACAAGGATGGAGCCAAGCAGCGCCAGGAATACGTGCAGCTGCTGGACGACCTGCAGCGGCTCGGGATGAATGCGGCCTTCGTGCAGGTGCGGCCGTCGGGAGATGCCTTGTACCCGAGCCTTCTCGTCCCCTGGTCCTCTTATTTGACCGGCAAGCAAGGTCTGGCCCCGGACTACGATCCGCTGGCCTTCATGATTGAAGAGACGCATCGGAGAGGCATGGAATTCCATGCCTGGTTCAATCCTTTCCGAGCGTCGACCACGTCCGACACGACGAAGCTGGATCCCGGCAGCATCATGCTCCAGCATCCGGAATGGATCGTCAGCTCGGGCGGCAAGCCTTACATCAATCCCGGCATACCCGCAGCCCGCCAGTCCATCATTGATGCCATCATGGAGGTCGTAACCCGTTACGACATCGACGGCGTGCATCTCGACGATTACTTCTATCCGTCCGGCAGCTCGTTCGACGACGAAGCCGTCTATAAGCTGTACAGCGCCGGGAGCTTGAAGGGCAAGGCCGACTGGCGGCGGGACAACATCAACGCCTTTGTCCGCCAGCTCAGCGAAAGCATCCATGCGCAAAAGCCCGCCGTACGCTTCGGCATCAGCCCGTTCGGCGTCTGGCGCAACAAATCCGCCGATCCCGAGGGCTCGGATACGAAGGCGGGCACGAGCACATATGACGGCATGTACGCGGATGTGCGCCTCTGGGTGCGGCAGGGCTGGCTCGATTATGTGGCGCCGCAGATCTATTGGAGCTTCGCGCATCCGACCGCCCCGTACGAGAAGGTTGCGGAGTGGTGGACGGCAACGGTGAAGGGCACTGGAGTCGATCTCTATATCGGCCACTCTCCCTACAAGCTGGGAACGGCCGAAGCGGGATGGCAAAGCTCCTCGGAAATCATCCGTCAGCTGGATTACGATCAGCTGACCGGCAGCGTGACGGGAGAGCTGTTCTTCAGCGCCAAGGATCTTCGGCGCAATCCGCTCGGAGTGGGCGATGCCCTGCGCTCTTATTACTCCTCGGCCAAGAAATGATCCGGCCCTTATAGCCATCTTCCGCCCGCATCCGCCATTACGGATGCGGGCTTTTCCATCCCTGAGGGCGATCGGCGCCGTGCTTCTCGGAAGGCGAGAGTGCATCCGGCCCGCTCCGCGCGCCTGCAAGGGCAGCTGCTTGCGGCGGGTGCCCAGGTCACTTCGGAATCTAGCGGCATAGGATGAGAGGAATGCTATGTTAATAGAAGAGGTGATAGAGATGACGATATTCCTCGATTCACGCGCATCGCAGAATGCGAGCTACGGCAACTCCCTGTCCATCCCGATTCCGACGGCGGGAGTCCTTCAGCTGGTCGCGCAGCAGACGCTGAATCTGTCCGCCGGCACATCCGGACTCATCCGGGTCGAGTTCTCCGGCGTGGTCACCTTCCAGCAGCCGACGACGCCGGCGGATACGATGGTTTCGATCTATGTGGTTCGAGGGGCCAGCGCAGCTGCCGGCGTGAACGTCTTTTCCCTCAACCAGGCGATCCAGGCGGCGGAAGTCGGCCCCCGGGCGATAAGCCTCGAGGGCTCCGATTCCGGGGCGTCGACGAGCTCGGCGGCGACCTACAGCGTGTACGTCACCTCTTCGGTTGCGGGCATTCTGAGGGTCGGACCGGAAAGCTTCAACTTCACCGGATATTCCGGCTAACACCCTGTGTCTGCGTGACTGGAGGCCAAGCCTCCCCCGGAAACCGACATGAGACGGGGGAGAGCTACATAAAATGAAAGATGCGATATTGACCACGGGAGGTGCGGGCGATGGCGGATGTCGGCATTGTCATGCCGGTTTACAAGCAGGATCCGGCGCTGCTCAGCGCGGCTATTCATTCGGTTCGGAACCAGACCCGCAAAGGGTTCCGCCTCGTCATCGTCGTGGATGGCGCTCCGGAGATGGAACCGCTTGTAAGAGCCGGGACGCAGGGAGACAAACGGGTGGAAATCGTCGTATGTCCGGTCAACGGAGGGGTGGCAAGCGCCTTGAACACCGGGTTCGACATCCTGTTCAAGGACCCGTCCATTGTATACCTGACCTGGGTTTCCAGCGACAATGTGTATCACCCCCGCTTTGTGGAGGTGCTGCGCCGGGAGCTTGCCAAGGGGCCGCCTGAGCTCGGACTTGTATACAGCTCCTTCCGGGGCATCGACGATCATGGCAACGTGATCTCTTCGGAAGCGGAGCTGGCTGCTCGGCGCCAATACCAGGCGCAGCCGCAGGAGAAGCTGCTCGAATCGAGCATTGTCGGGGTGTCGTTCATGTATAAGGCGATATTTGCCCGCATGATCGGCGGATATGGCATGGAGCCGGTCGAGGATTACGACTTCTGGCTGCGCCTGACCGATCATTGCCGCATCCGGCATATCCCGGTCGAACTGGTCGATTACCGTGTCAATTCGGAGCACAGCATCTCGGCATCGCTGCAGGCGCCGGCCCAGCATCGCAGATGGCGCCATGCCTTCCATCAGACCCGGCTGCAGGCGCGCACCCGCAGAGGAATCAAGCCCGAGCTGACCGTGCTGTTCCCGCTCGTGACGGCTCTGGAGGAAGAGAAGACGGCTCTGGAGAGCCTGTATGAGCAGACGTACAGCAACTACCGCTGCCATGTCATCGACCTTTCATACGACGGGCAGCCGGCTTCGGTGCTTTCCCAGCTCTCCCATCCGACGACGAAATTCGAATTTTTGCCCGGGGTCGGCGTCACGCCGGCTATCCACCATGCCCTTCAAGAGGTGACGACGCCGTATGTGATGGTGCTCGGGCAGGATGCCTTTACGCTGCCGCATGATGTCGATGCCCTGTTCGAATACATTCGGGCCAATCAGAATCCGGACGCCATCTCGTTTTATTTCCCCATCGGTACCCGAAATGTCGTCCCGCGGCTGACGGCAGGCCCGTCGACGGTAAAGCCGAATATATTTCTGGAGCTGTTCTACACGGACCGGCTTCGCCAGCTGATCGGCGGCATCATCGCCGCAGGAGGATGAGAGGGAATGAAACTGCTGCTGACCTTCTATAATCCAAGCGGGGGAATGGAGACGCTCAACCGGATTCGGGGCAAGGCGCTGATGGAAGCCGGGCATGAGGTGCATCTCCTGTATACCCACGACGGGAACGGATTCAGCAACATCCGTGACATCCCCACCTTCGTACTGAAAGATCCCGAGGCTGTCAAGGCTCTGGTCCTCCGCGAACAGTATGATGCCGTCGTCGTTTGTACGGATATTTTCACGCTGGAGCGAATCCGGCAAAGCGGCTATCGGGGCAGGCTGATCTATGAGGTGCAGGGCCTGGGCACGCTGGAAACGGCGACAAGCACGATAACGGCGTTTACGGCGCTGATCCGGCAGCATGCTGATGGGCTGTTGTACCCCCAGACCGCTCATTTGCAGCACCTGATGAGATCCCGGTTTCCGGAAATTCCCCAATTCTGCTTTGACGATCCGCTGGATACCGAGAACTTTGGCTACAGCGACTATCCGCCGCCGCCATATCCCGTCATGGGATGGGTGGGGAGGATCGAGGCGAACAAGAACTGGAGGGAATTTATCGCCATCGGCGAGCGCCTCATGGATTTCAAGCCAGACCTGCGAATGTGGATGTTTGGAGATGCGGCGCTGTTCGAAGCCCCGGAGCAGGAGGCGTTCCAGCATTGGCTGGCGACCTCGCCGAGAGCCTCCAGAGTGATCCGCCACTCCAATATTCCCCATAGCCAGATGGCGGACTATATGAGCTTGATCGGGGATTCGGGGGGATTTCTCTGCTCGACCTCCATTCTGGAAGGCTTCGGCTATGCGGTCGCCGAGGCGATGTTATGCCGCTGTCCGGTGCTGTCCACGGATTCGGACGGCATCCGCAGGTTCCTCGTCCATGATGTCACCGGCAAGCTGTACTCCCGGGGGGACGTCGAGGGTGCGGTCCAGCAGGCATTGAAGCTGATGGACGACAGGAGCCTGCGCGAAGGCATCCGTAGCCGGGCGACAAGGCATATCCGGAGCCAGTTCTCCCGGACGGTCTACGTGTCCAACTTTCAGATCATGCTGCACGGCATGATGGGGGTGACCCCCAAAGGATAAAAGGTCAGCCCGTCGATTCGCGGACGATGAGCTTAGGCTCGAGCAGCCGCGATTGGCGCGGCAGGGCGGGATCGGAGAGCCGCTGCATGAGCAGCCTGCCCGCCTCGATGCCCAGCTCGAACGTGTCGATGTGAAGGCAGGTAAGCGGAGGCGAGGTGAATGCCGACAGGGGATAATCGTCGAAAGCGGTGACGAGAAGATCTTGCGGCACCCGAACGCCGAGCTTGTCCGCCGCGCGCAGCAGGCCGGCAGCCGCATAGTTGCTCATGCAGACGACGCCGTCCGTACGGTTGCCTTCCGACAACAGCGTAACCGCCATGTCATACCCGCCATGCTCGTCGGCGGTTCCTTCCAGCACCCAATCAGGGTTGAATCCGATTCCGGCCGCCGATAGCGCATCGCGGTAGCCTCTGAAGCGTTTGTCGTACAAGCTGCCTCCTACGTGGCCGCCGATGAAAGCGACGGAGGAGCAGCCCCGCAACAGCAGATGCTCCGTCAGCATGTAGCCGCCGCGCCGATTGTCGTAATCGACCCAGTGTACGTTGCTTCCGTTCTCGCCGATCGAGACGAGCGGGAATTCGAGATCCATCATCTCGGCCGTGTTGTCGGCGGTGAGCAGCTCGCTGCTGGCGATCAGCCCGTCCACGCGCCGGCTGCGCACCAGCCTCTCCATATAGCTCGGCCCGTTCTGGTGGTACTGCACGTTCGAGATCGTCAGCTCATAGCTGAGCGGGCCGATGACGCTCTCCACGCCTCCGATGATATTGTAGAAGAATGCATTGAGGAAATCCTCGCGCTGGGTCATATCGACGAGCATGCCGATGTTGAAGCTGCTCTGGCGGGCCAGCTGGGTCGCGAGGCTGCTTGGCGTATAGTTCATTTCGCGCATGATGGCGCGGATCCGCTGCTTGGTCGCATCGGAGATGCGCGGCGAGTCGCTCATCACCTTGGAAACCGTGGATTTCGCCACGTTGGCGGCATTGGCGATATCTTGAATCGTCACCCTCATCCAAGCGCCCTCCCGTTCCTGTTTTTCTCTATTGTAGCTTCTTCGCGCGCTCATTTCCTCTCCTCTCCGGCATGAAAAAAAAGCCCCTCGCGTACAGCCTGCCGCGAGGGGCTTCGTGCGGTATTATTTCTTGCCGGAGCGGAAGATGGACACCAGCATGTAGAAGAACATCGCCGCTGCGATTCCGAAGCCGATCTCGAGGGCCGGAATCCGGGACAGCAGGCCGGGCTGGCGGCCCAGCGAGGAGCCGACGATGAGGCCGGCCATGATGATGCTGAAGCTAAGAAGGACGATGCTGAAGCTGAGCCTGCCGCTGATCCGGTCGAGCCGCTGCATGACCCGGTCGACGTCGGGAACCGCCAGCTCCAGCGGCAGCTTGCCGCGCATGAGGATGCGGCCGAGGCTGCGCAGGCGGGAGGGGATCTCGCTCAGCAGCGAGGCGTATTCGATCGCATAGCCGGCTGCGGACTCGGCCAGACGCCCGGGATGCAGCCTTTCCAGCAGCAGCCTTCGCCCGAACGGCTCCGCCACGCTGACAACGCTGAATTCCGGATCGAGAGCGGTGATGACGCCTTCGAGCGTGAGCAGGGCTTTGCCGAGCAGCATGAAATCGGACGGCATCCGGATGCGGTGCTTGTAGGAAACATGGAATAAATCCGTAACCGACTCGCCCAGACTGATTTCGCTGAAGGGCACCTGGTAGTATTTTTCCCTGAGCTTGTCTACGTCCCGTCGAAGCTCCCGCCAGTCCGCATCCTCCGGAATGAGCCCCATCTCGTCGATCGCCTTGATGACGCCATCGGTGCTCTGGCGGCGCATGGCGATGACGAGCGAGGCGAAGTGGCCCTTCATTCCCGGCGTCAGCCGGCCCGTCATGCCGAAGTCGAGCAGTCCGATGACCGGCTTCTGCTTGTCCGCCTCCGGAACGGGCTTGCCGGGGGCGGCCTCCGGGCGTTCCATGACAAGGATGTTCCCCGGGTGGGGATCGGCGTGAAAGAGGCCGGAGACGAAAATCTGCTCCAGAATGACGCCGGCGACGCTCTCGGCGATCGCCTTCAGCTCGTAGCCTTCCCGGCGCAGCTTCTCCCGGTCATGCAGCTGGATGCCCCGCATGAATTCCATGGTGAGGACCCGCTTGGAGGAAAGATCCCAATATATGGCCGGCACCCGCACTCTCGGGTTGTCCTTGAACTGGGCGGCGATCCGCTCCGCGCTGCGCCCTTCCAGCGTGTAGTCCAGCTCCGCAGCCAGCGACGCGGCGAGCTCCTCCACCAGCTCCGCTGCCTGGTATTGGGCTGCCCACTGCAGCCGGTTCTCCGCGATCCGGGCCAGATCGAGCAGGATTTCAAGGTCGGTGTCCACGATCTTGCGGATGCCGGGACGCTGGATCTTGACGGCGACCTCCTCCCCGGACAGCAGCCTTGCATAGTGGACTTGTCCGATCGAGGCGGCGGCGACGGGCTCGCGGCCGAATTCCAGGAAGACGGATTCCAGAGGAGCGCCCAGCTCCTCCTCGATCACCCTCCGGGCTTCTTCGAATGAAAAGGGGGGAACTTTGTCCTGCAGCTGCCGCAGCTCCTCGACGATGTCGGCCGGGAGCAGATCATGCCGGGTGCTGGCGATCTGTCCGAGCTTGACGAAGGCGGGACCGAGCTCCTGCAAAAAAGACCGGATTCGTTCTCCGGTCGTCCTTGCCGCGGTATGGGAGGGCTCCTCCACTGTTCTCCAGTGGGGAATGAGCTTCAGGAGGCCGAGCTCCCGCACGAAGTAGCCGAACCCGTTGCGCGCGAAGGCGAGCAGGATTTCCCTGTAGCGCTGCAGATGGCGGATTCGGCGGCCGAGCATCATTCTTCTTTGCCGTCCTGAAGCGAGTCTCTTTCCTCCCGCAGACGGGAGGATTGTTCCGCCGCCTCGTCCGTCACGGCGGAGACGGAGCTGTGTCCGGATGTCTCCGGATGTCCGGGTCCGGGATCGACGACGGGCGGAACTCCGGGTCCGGCCTTGCCGGTCCCTTCATAGGCGCCTTGCTCCAGCTGCGTGCTGCCCGGGGCCGTCGCGGCGGCATGCTCCGAAGGAATGCCGAGACGGGACTCCAGGTCGGCGATCCGCTTCTCAAGCCGCTGCAATTCCTCCCGGTGGACGAGATTGAGCTCGTCGGTGACGGCCTTGACGCGCTCGCGGACGAACGTTTCCAGGCTGCCCTTCGCTTCCTGCCCGCGCTGGATCATGCTGCTGACGAACTGCTGGGAGTCGGCCTTGCTCATGTCGCCTCTGGCGCTGAGCTCCTGCGCCAGCTTCTCGGCCTGCTCCCGGGTCGAGGCGGCAAGCCCCAGCCCCAGGGAAAAAGCTTTGTTCATGAGATCTTTCATCCGTCGACACCTGCCTTTTTCATAGTCGCGTGCCTGATCATCCGGTCATTCCTTTTCATTATACTCCAGCCCTCTCCCTTAATCATCCAATTGACGTCCGCCGCCGCCGTTTCATCTGCGCCACCAGCGGCGGACGCCTTCCAGCCACCCCTTGGCAGCGGGCCGGCCCTGGGGCTCCGGCTTCGGAAGCGCTTCGCTGCCGGAGGGAGCTTCTTCCCGGCAGAAGCCCTGAGGCTCCGTGCCCGACACGAACAGCTCCATCCTCCATCCGGAGCAGCCGGCGGCGGCTTTCAATCCGGTCGCGGGATCGACGGCGACGCTGACGACCCCGTCGGGAACGATGAACGGCTTCGGCGTCACTCCCTCGAGCGCCTTTTCCGTGAAGGAAGCGAAGATCGGCGCGGCGCGATGGGCTTCCGAATAGGTCAGGCGGCGGTTCTTGTCATAGCCGGTCCATACGGCGGTAGCCAGCTCCGGCGTATAGCCGACGAGCCAGGCATCGCTTGCGGTCGTGCCGGTCTTGCCGGCGACCGGCCGGCGGATCATGCCCGAGACGCGGCTGCCGGTGCCTCCGGTCTCGAACCCGCTGTCCATGAGGCTGGTCAGCACATAGGCGTAAGGAGCGGCTGCCGCTCTCGAGAGGCGGGGATGGGCCTCATAGAGAGTCTCTCCCTTGCTGTCCTCGATGCGCAGAATCGACACCGGCTCCGCCCGGAGGCCGCCCGCTGCCAGCGTGCCGAAGGCGGATGCCATCTCCAGCGGGCTGACGGGATAGGTGCCGAGCGCGAGCGACGGAACCGGCTGCATCGGGGAGCTGAGGCCGAGAGCTCTGGCGGTGGCGATCACCTTGTCCGCGCCTACCTGCATGATCGTGTTGACCGCGTACGTGTTGTCGGAGCTCGCGATGGCGTCGCGCATCGAGATCGGCCCGCCCGTGTAATGGTCGTTGTAGTTGCGGGGAGCATAGCTTTTGCGTCCCTCGTCGTATGCGAAGACGGTCGGGGCGCTGGTGAACGGCGTCACGGCTGTCAGTCCGCTCTGCAGCGCGGCCAGATAGAGCACCGGCTTGAACGACGAGCCGGGCTGCCGTCTTGCGAGCGCTCGGTTGAACGGACCGCTCCGGTAATCGAGCCCTCCGACCATCGCCTTGATATAGCCGGTCCGGGGATCGATGGCGACGAGAGCCGCCTGCTGCTGCGAGCTTCCCGGAATGGAGGCGCGGATGGCCTGCTCCGCGGCCTTCTGCGCCGCGGGGTCCAGCGTCGTGTAGATGCGGACGCCGCCTTCGCTGATGAGATGCTCGTCCAGGCCGAGCTGGTCGACGGCCGTCTGGCGGACGTAGTCGCGGAAGTAGGGCGCCGCGCCGCCCGTTCCGCCCGGCTCCAGCGGACGAAGCGCGAGCTGCTGCCCGCGGGCTTCCGCCGCTTGCTCCGCCGTGATGCCGCCGGCGTCCAGCATCGCTTTCAGAATCAGGCGCTGCCTGCGGACGGCGTTGTCCATGTCCATATAAGGCGAGTAGTATTTCGGGCCCTTGGGGACGCCGGCGAGCATCGCGCTTTCGGCCAGCGTCAGCTCCGCGGCGCTTTTGCCGAAGTACATCCTCGCCGCCTTGCCGATTCCATAGGCGCCGTGACCGTAATAGATCTGGTTCAAGTACATGCCGAGAATCTCGTCCTTGGAATAGTTCATCTCCAGCTGGGCGGTGTACATCGCTTCCTTGAGCTTGCGCTTCCAGGTCCGCTCATGCGTCAGATAGAGGTTGCGGGCCAGCTGCTGCGTGATGGTGCTGGCGCCTTGGCGCGCCCGGCCGCTCTCCAGGTTCACGGCGGCCGCACGCGCCATGCCCTTCACGTCGAAGCCGCCATGCTTGTAGAAGCGATGGTCCTCGATCGCGAGCGTCGCCTGGACGAGATAGGGGGATATCCGCTGCAGCGGGACGGATTCGCGGCTTTGGCCGGCGCGGAACGAATCCATCAGCTGGCCGGAGGCGTCGTAGATCTCGGTCAGCCGGACAGCCGAGGAGGCGGGCAGCGATTGAAGGCGCAGCGACAGCAGCAGGATGCTGAGCGCAAGCAGTCCCACGGACATCGCGGTGCCGGCCAGCAGCCCGAGCAGCCGGAGCGGCCGTCCGGCCGCCAGGGCGGAGAGGCGGGGGAGGACGGAATTGCCGCGGCCGCGGGAGAGCCTTCGTCTGGGACGGAGGGGATTGCTCATAGAGGATGTGTTCCTTTCCCGGATTCGACATCTTTTTCCATAGTATGGATAATCCGGCGGACCTCTATTCAAAGGGCGGAAAAGCGCGAAAAACACGGGGAAACGTTTGTATTGAAGGGGGGATTTGACTATAATACAGGTTGAACCGTCGACCTTAAGGAGGCAGATCCGACAAAAGCTTCTTTTGCCGTATCGCCTTTGAACGGGAGAAATGGATGCGCAAGAGCCTTCGCCGGCATCCCTGCGCTTCGAGTTCTCGCCCTAGAGGATATTGCCTTCAGCACATATAATCTCGTTGCTCCATCGCATACGTGCGCCATCCCATCGCTGGCGAGGCCGTATTGCTTGAGCCGGCTTGCCGGGGCGGTCAGCATCCGATGGACGGTCCTTCCGTCCCCAACCTGAAGAAGAAAGAAGGGACTCTTACCATGGAATTGTGGTATACCGAGAAACAAACCGAAACCTACGGCATTACGGCCAAAATCAAAGAAACCTACGTCAACGAGCAGACGGACTTCCAGCAGCTCGCCATGATCGAGACCGATGAATTCGGCACGATGCTCGTCCTCGACGGCATGGTCATGACGACGGACAAGGACGAGTTCGTCTACCATGAGATGGTCGCTCACCCGGCCCTCAACACGCATCCGAATCCGGAGCAGGTGCTCGTGGTCGGCGGCGGCGACGGCGGCGTCGTGCGCGAGATCCTCAAGCATGAGAAGGTCAAGCGGGTCGTGCTTGTCGACATCGACGGCAAGGTCATTGAATACTCCAAGAAATATTTGCCGAACATCGCATCCGGACTGGACGACGCCCGCGTCGAGGTCCATGTGAACGACGGCTTCATGCATATCCACGACCATAAGAACGAGTACGACGTCATCATGGTCGACTCCACCGAGCCGGTCGGCCCTGCGGCCAACCTGTTCACGCGCGGCTTCTACCAAGGCATCTACGAGGCGCTGAAGGACGACGGCCTGTTCGTCGCCCAGACGGACAACCCGTGGTTCAAGGCCGACCTCATCCAGAGCGTCAACCGAGACGTGAAGGAAGTATTCCCGGTCGTTCGCGTGTTCTGGGCCAACGTTCCGACCTATCCGAGCGGCCTGTGGACCTTCACGATGGGCTCCAAGAAGCATGATCCGCTCGCCGTGGACGAGACCGCCATTCCGGAGCGCGAGACGAAGTACTACACGCCGCGCCTGCACAAGGCTGCGTTCGTGCTGCCGAAGTTCGT
>Ga0194137_10000552_pt1 | contig 24496 bp, 19 predicted proteins | sample TARM_MetaG_T3_14_FD_134025 | JGI IMG/M metagenome (GOLD analysis project Ga0194137, IMG submission 134025) | Freshwater microbial communities from Pennsylvania, USA, analyzing microbe dynamics in response to fracking - TARM_MetaG_T3_14 (version 2) | ecosystem: Environmental > Aquatic >... | reverse complement strand
TTGATCATCCCCATGGGGGCGGCGGCCTTGAGGATGGCCTGCGCCAATGCGGTTCGCTGGAACTGCCTGCGGCACGACACGCCTTTGAAGGTGGCGGTCAACCTGTCACCCCGGCAGTTCCAGGGCGAGAACCTCGTGGGCACGGTCAAGGCGCTGCTGGCCGAAAGTGGCTGCCAGCCGCAATGGATCGAGCTGGAGATCACAGAGGGCCTGCTGCTGGATGACAGCCCGCTGATCCTTGCTCAACTCAATGAGCTGCATGATCTGGGCGTCACGATCGCCATCGACGATTTCGGGACGGGCTACTCGGCGCTGTCCTACCTGACGCGCTTCCCCATCGATACCTTGAAGGTGGACCGCTCCTTCGTGCGGGACCTGGGGCACAAGGCGCAGTCCGCGGTGCTGGCCAAGGCCATCGTCGCCCTGGGGCAGAGCCTGCAGATGGAAGTGGTGGCCGAAGGCGTGGAGACCGCCACCCAGCGAGATCACTTGCTGGCCTTCTCTTGCAAGCTGGCACAGGGCTATATGTATGGCAAGCCCATGCCCGAGGACGAGTTCACCGCCTTGCTGGCCCGCCATGCGCAGCCCTCCCTCCAGAAAGAGCATCCCCATGAAGAAGATATTGCTGGTTGACGACTCGTCGTCCTTGCGCATCGCGGTGCGCCAAGCCCTGACCGAGGCGGGCTATGAGGTGGTCGAGGCCGAAGATGGCCAACACGCCTTGTCACTGCTGGACGGCCGGCGGTTTCACCTCATCATCACCGACATCAACATGCCAAAGATCGACGGCTTCACGCTGATCGACGTGATGAAGAAATTCCCCGCCTACCGCTACACGCCGGTGGTGATCATCAGCACCATCGACAGCGAGCACAAGATCGACCGTGGCCAGGATATGGGCGCCAATGCCTGGGTCGTCAAGCCCTTCGAGCCCGCGCAGTTGATCGAGCTGGTGGGCAAGCTGCTGCCTTTGTGAGTGCGCCCTTCACAGGGTGGGTATACCCTCGTGATTCGGGCTTGACCTATATCGGGCGTGTGAAGTAATACACATTAACTATTGTGCGCCCCCAATTCATGGGGTAGCGCTTTCCCGGGCATTGTATAAACAGTGACATTAAATGGAATGCTACGGGGGATAACATGTCTTCACGTTGATGCGTTGAGTGAATATTAATATTCATCGCATCGAATTCACCTCATAACTGAATACTGGAGATGAATCGTGAAGGGTAATATGTTGTTCAATATCCCGTTCCATCGGTCCCGCCTGTTTCGCCATGCCGTGCTGACGCTGGGGGCCGCCGTGCTGTCCGTCTGCGCGCATGCCCAGTCGAGCGATTATCAACGGGGCCCAGACCCCACGACAGCGGCCCTGGAAGCCAGCGCCGGCCCGTTTACTGTTGCCACGGCAACCATTTCCGCCCCGGTCAGTTACGGTGGCGGCACGGTGTATTACCCCACGGCCGACGGCCCATTTGGCGTGGTGACCTTCAGCCCCGGTTTTGTCAATACCGAGGCGGCCAATAAGTGGTGGGGCCCCAGACTGGCCTCCCACGGTTTTGTGGTGATCATGATCAACACGCTCACGCCGTTTGATTTGCCTGGCCTGCGCGGCAAGGAGTTGCTGGCCTCGCTCAAGGACGTGATCGCCCGCTCACAGAACAAGAGCACGCCCTACTACGGCAAGATCGACCCTAACCGCCGCGCGGTGATGGGGCACTCCATGGGCGGCGGCGGCACGCTCTCGGCATCGGCCAGCGACAGCACGCTCAAGGCTGCCATTCCCCTGGCGCCCTGGTCCACGGCGACGGACTGGAGCAAGGACACCGTGCCCACGCTGATCATGACCGGCCAGAGCGATGTTGTGGCGCCGCCAGCGACCATGGGCTCGGTGTTTTACGCCAGCCTGCCGGCCACCGTCGACAAGGCCTATATGGAAATGAAGGGGGCGGACCATTTCTTCCCCAATAATCTGGGGCCTGCCGCCATGAAACCCGTGATGGGTAAATATGCCGTGTCCTGGCTGAAATTGTTTGTTGATAACGATCGCCGGTATAGCCAGTTTCTGTGCGGTGCCTTGCATGATGCAGATCTGAGTTCGTCCTCCACGCAGATTTCCAGCTACAAAGAAAATTGTCCATATTGATGTGTGAAGGTGGCCGCCCAGAGGGAGGGCTGGGCGGCATGGCGGCAGGTGTATGTTGCAGTTCGAAAATGTGCTGATGAGTGATGCTTGGTTTGCGGATCTGCCCGACCAGGTGCGGCAGGCGCTGTCCGACCAGGCACGGCTGTGCCGCCTGCGTGATGGCGAGGCCTTGTATGCCCGGGGCGAGGCCTTCGATGGCCTGTATTGCCTGGTGGAAGGGTCGATCCGGATCTCGTGCAGCACGGTCGATGGCAGTGTCGGGATCCTTGCCTTCATCGAACCCTCTCAATGGTTTGGCGAGGTAGGCTTGTTCGACCGGCGCTCACGTGCCCACGATGCCATCGCGGAAGGGCCATGCCAGGTCTTGCATCTGCCTGGGCAGGTGCTCGATACCTTGCTGGCGAATGACCCGGGCATGTGGCAGCACTTTGGCCTGCTGATGGCGAACAAGATGCGTCAGGTCTTCGTCGGTCTGGAAGCCTATGCGCTGATGCCCAGCTATGTCTGGGTGGCGCGGCGCCTGCTGATGATCGCCCGCCAGAGCGGCAAGGTGGACCCTGCGCAGGAAAGCAACGTCATCATCCCGGTGTCTCAGGACCAGTTGGCCCAGATGCTGTGCAAGACGCGCCAGACCACCAACAAGATCTTGCGCAAGCTGGAAGCGGACAAGGTGCTGCGCTGCGGCTATCGCCATATCGAGATCCTCGACTGGGACGGGCTGTGGCAGGCGGCCGAGCTGCATCGGATGTGATCCGAGCCGGCGCAATGTGTCTCAGGGCAGCGCATCAATCGTCTGCTTGATCCACCGATACGCTTGCCTCAGCAGTGGCGCCTTGCCATCGTTGGGGCGGAAGACGAAGTAGGCCTGCATGGGCAGATCAAAGGGCGGCACCACGAGTTGCAGGCGCTCGGTGCCGAGCAGCTTGCCGCTGGACGGCGCCACGAAGAGGGCGACACCCAGGCCCTGCTCGGCAGCCTTCAGCGCGGCCAGGTCCGAGTCGAGCATCAGGTCGCCCTTGCGCTCCAGCTTGGGCAACTGGGCGTATTGCGCCACCAAGTCCCAGTCGGCGTGTGAGTGCCGCGGGTGGATCAGGGTGTGGTGCTTCAAATCGGCGGGCGAGCGGATGGGGTGGCGTTGCAGCAGGGCGGGCGAGGCCACGATGGCCGCCTGGCAGGCACACAGCGGCAGTGCGTCAAGCCCAGGCCAGTTGCCATTGCCCAGGCGTATGGCGGCGTCCACGGCCTCGTGCTCGAAATCGACGTAGGCCATGCTGGCTTCCAGGCGGATGTCCACATTCGGGAAGGCCGCCTGGAATTCACCCAGGCGTGGAATCAACAGCTCATAGGCCACGAAGGGCGACACGCTCATGCGTAGCACCGGGCGGGTGTAGCGGTGCAGGAGGTCGGCATGCCCTTCGCGGTAGGTGCTCAAGGTCTGGCGCACGACCTGGGCGAAGGCGGTGCCCGCTTCGGTGAGTTCCACGCGCCGTGTCAGGCGGCGAAACAGCGGCATGCCCAGATGGCCTTCGAGCTGCTTGATCTGCTGGCTGATTGCGGCCGTGGTGAGGTGCAGTTCGGCGGCGGCCTTGCTGAAGCTCAGCAGGCGCGATGCGGCGTCGAAGGCGGGCAGGAGCTGAAGTGGCGGCGGCTTGGCGGACATGCGGATCAGCGGTTCCGGCGTGAGGGCCGGGCTGAGGGCATTATGGGCCGCTTGGCGTTTCATCCCGTCATGGCGGGGTGAGCCTGGGTCATGCGCGTGATGGTCTGCGCCAGGGACGCCGGTTGGCTCAAGGGCGCCCAGTGCGCCGCATCCACCTGGCTGCTGGTGAAGTGCTGAACCCATGCGGCGCAACCTTCAAATACGCGGGGCGGCAGAAAGGGATCACGCGACGCAATCAAGGCATGAACCGGGATGGTGGTTTGAACGGGCTGGCGTGGCCGCAGCGCTTGTTGCAGCAGGTTGGCCCGGTAGATGCCCAGATAGCGGATGGCGTCGTCGGTGGTGCCGGCTGGCGGCACGATCTGCAGGCCTTCGAAGCGCCGCATGAAGACGCCGAACATCTTCAGAGCCAGGCCGGATCGCCACATGAGTTCGGGGAGGATGGGCAGTGTGAAGAAGCTCATCAGGCCATTGCTGATCAGTGCCTGGTGCAGCAGTTGAGCCAGCCGCTTCGGCGTGGGCCGACGCAGGCGATCACGCATCCACAGGCCCACCTGGTTGAGGCTGGGGGCCATGGTCGTGAACGAGGCGATGCGGCCGTGGGCACGTGGGTCGAAGAGCGCGTCCCAGCCATACAGCGCGCCCCAGTCATGCCCGACCAGATGCACTTTTTGATCGGGGCTGAGCGCGTCGATGACCGCGTACAGGTCGTCGATCAAGGGGGCATAGTGGTAGTGGCGTGTGCCCTGGATCGGCGAGGATGCGCCGCAGCCGCGCATGTCGTAGGCGATGACGCGGCAGTGCGGGGCAAGCAGCGAGGCCACCTTGTCCCAAAAGAGCGCGCGGTCGGGGAAGCCATGCAGGAGCAGCACGGTTTCACGGGGTTGATCGACCGAGGGGCGCTGACCCCAGGTGTAGGCCGCGAGCTGCACGCCCGGCTGTGAGGCGATGAGGTGATCGGGCTGATGATGTGGGTATTGCATGGTCAGCCGTGCTCCCTGCCGGCCTGGCCGAAGATGGCGTAAAACATGGCGCCCACCATGAGCACCATGCTGCTGCCGGCAGCGAGCACATAGCCTTGGCCTTGCGCGATGTAGTCGGGCGGGATGGGCAGCCACTGCAATGCCCAGACGTTGACCAAGGTGAGGGCATAGAAGGGGAGCAAGCTCAGCAGGAAGACCAGGCACTCCTTCATCATTCCCAGGTGGCGCCGACCCAGGGCCAGACCGAAAGCCGTGGCAAAGCCCAGCACCAGCAGGCCACCGGTGGTCAGCAGCGCACCGCCAGACAGCCATTGCCGATCGGCGGCCAAGCCCATGTCCCAGCCCAGCCGGGTGGCGCTCAGGCCGGCCATCGTGGCCGAGGCCCAGACCACCACGGCCTGGCCCTTGACGGCTTTGTGATCCAAGGCTTGCGCGGGTTGAGCGGGTTGTAGCAGGCGACGCAACAGGTGCAGGCCACCGGTCAGGGCCAGCGCCACGGCCACCGCGAAGGTGATGCGCACAACGGGGTGCGCCGACAAGACCGTATCTTCACGAGAAAGCAAGGCCGCATTGACCAGTTGGTGCGCGCTGAGGCTGCTGCTCAAGCCCGTGCCGTTGACGAGATGACGCAGCAGCACGGCGGCCAACCCGGCGCTCAGCAGGTAGAGCAGCGGAGACAGGGTCTCGAACCACCGCGTGGACAGGCTGGCCAGCGGGGCCATCGGGCGGCGGCTCAGCGTGCGGTGGTACTGCCGATTGGCCAGCATCAGGCTGTAGCCGATCAGCAGGCACTCGGGCAGCATGATGGCCATGGTGACCAGGCTGAGCGTTTCCTGATCGATGTGGGGAAACAGCCAGGCCAGCGCCACCCAGTTCAAGCGCAGCATGGGCGCCACCAGCATGCAGGCGAAGGACAGGGCCATGAAGCCCATGTGTTCGTGGATGCGCTTTTGACGCAGAGCGCGCACGGCCATGAACACCGACAGCAAGGCCAAGGAACCGAACATCCACAAGGCCACCCAGGCCGTGAGCTGGGTGTAGAGCCTATGCGGCGGCGTGACACCGAGGTAGGCGAAGGCCAGCAGCACGGAGATCGGCACGGTGAGCACATAGATGCCGCCGATCAGGCGGTGCAGCCGCATGAAGCGTTGGCGGAATGCCGGCCAGAACTGCCAGCCGCCCAACAACATGCAGGCGACCCCGGTGAAGATGTGTGCCGCGAGCAGCACCTGATTGAGCCGGGGCATCTGGGCCAGGTACAGGCCATGTTCGACCAGCTTGGAGTCCACGAAGCGGCGCGCGTCTGGCGAGCCCTTGGTCAAGGTCGCCAGCTCGGGGCTGTAGCGGGCGATGTTGTCCAGGCTGGCGGACTCACGCAGCAACTTGGCCTGACGGATGGCTTCCTGCTGGATCTCCTGCGCATCGTGCGCCTTCAGCGGTGCGAGGTAACGCGTGCTGCCTTCGCGCAAGGCCAGCCAGCCTGTGAAGGACATCGCCAAGGCGATCAGCACGATGTGAAATTGGGTCCACCAGCGATGTGAGGCGCCCGGCAGGGTGGATGTGGATGGTGTAGACATGGCGTGACTCTAGAAGCGACGCGCCATTGCTGACAAACTATGATTGCTTGCCAGCGCTTAAGTGCTGCTTAACGGTCGGGCATGGCCCTTGCGTCAGGCTCGGCCAAGCCCTTTCAAAGACCCGCACATGAACCCCATCGACCAGGACGCTGCTTCTTCAGGTGACCCTTATCAGCGCCTCAGGCAGGACATCCGCCTACTGGGCCGTGTCCTGGGCGACACCGTCCGCGCCCAGCATGGCGAGGCCACCTATGAACTGGTCGACCAGATCCGCCGGCATTCGGTGCGCTTTCGGCGTGAGCACGACCAGGCTGCACGACAGGCACTGGAGTCCACGCTGGACAGCCTGTCGCGCGAGCAGATGCTGCAGGTCATCCGCTCCTTCAACTACTTCTCGCTGCTGGCCAACATCGCCGAGGACCAGCACCAGATCCGCCTGCAGCGCGAAGCTGCCTTGAGCGGTCAGGCTGCGGCCGAGGGCACATTGCCTCATGCCCTGGACCGCTTCGCCGTCGAGGGCCTCAAGCCCGAGCAAGTGCTGGAAACCATCGGCCATGCCCAGATTGCACCCGTGCTCACCGCCCACCCCACCGAGGTGCGCCGCCACAGCATCCTGCACGAGCAAATGCAGCTGGCACGCCTGCTGCGCGAGCGCGACATGACGCAGCAGACGCCACAGGAAACGGCGGAATCAGACGAAGAACTGCGCCGCATTGTGCTGACCTTGTGGCAGACCCGCCTGCTGCGTCCCACCAAGCTGTCGGTGCTCGACGAGGTGGCCAACAGCCTGGAGACCCACGAGCGGACCTTCCTGGGCCAGGTACCTCACTTGTATGCCCAGCTTGAAGACCGTCTGCGCGCCGATCTGCAGCGCAGCCGCTCGCCCCTGGCCGATGAGCTGGAGTTGCCCAACTTCCTGCATGTGGCCAGCTGGATTGGCGGGGACCGCGATGGCAACCCCTTTGTGACCGCGCCGGTGCTGGAGGCGACCTTGCGCCTGCAGGCCGAGTGTGCGCTGCGTTATTACTTGTCCGAGCTCAATGAGCTGGGGCTGGAGCTGTCGATCTCGGCCTTGCTGGCCACGCCGTCCGAAGCTTTGCTGGCGCTGGCCCAGCGCTCGCCCGATCAATCGCAACACCGCCAGGACGAGCCTTACCGACGGGCCATCAGCGGCCTGTATGCGCGCCTGGCCGCCACGTATCAGAACCTGATCGGGCGCAAGCCTGCGCGGCCTTCTTTGGGTGAAGCACTGGCCTATGCATCGGCCGCCGAGCTGCTGGCCGACTTGAACGTGATCCACCGCTCGCTCAAGGCCAATGGCTCGGCGGCCTTGACCCGCGGGCGTTTGCGCCTGCTGCGTCGTGCGGTACAGGTGTTCGGCTTCAGCCTGGCACCGCTGGATCTGCGCCAGAACGCCGATGTGCACGAGCAGGTGATCGCTGATCTCTTGCAGGCCGTGGAGCCGGGCTTTGACTACCTTGCTCTGGATGAGGCCCAGCGCGTGGAGCGCCTGCTGACGGAGTTGCAGACCGCCAGGCCGCTGTACTCGCCGCACATTGACTACAGCGAGCTCAGCCAGGGCGAGCTGGCCATTTTCCAGCAGGCCAAACGCGCGCATGAGGGCTATGGCTCGCAGTCCGTGGCGCAGTGCATCATCAGCAAGGCGGCCAGCGTATCGGACATGCTGGAGGTGGCGGTGCTGCTCAAGGAGGCCGGCCTGCTCAAGACGCCGCAAGCCGAGCGGGAGGGTGAGGAAGCAGGCACCTTGGCGCTCAACATCGTGCCCCTGTTCGAGACCATTGGGGACCTGCGCGCCGCGCCCGGCATCATGAACGCGCTGCTGTCGCAGCCGCTGTACCGCAGTCTGCTCAAGAGCCGGGGCGATGTGCAGGAGGTCATGCTGGGTTACTCCGATTCCAACAAGGACGGCGGCTTCCTCACATCAGGCTGGGAGCTGTACAAGGCCGAGATCGGGCTGGTCGAGGTGTTCGCCCGCCATGGTGTGCGGCTGCGCCTGTTCCACGGCCGGGGCGGTTCGGTGGGGCGTGGCGGTGGGCCCAGCTACCAAGCCATCCTGGCGCAACCGCCGGGTGCCGTGCAGGGCCAGTTGCGTCTGACCGAGCAGGGCGAGGTGATCGCCGCCAAGTACGGCCAGCCCGAGACGGGGCGCCACAACCTGGAGGTGCTGGTGGCCGCCACGCTCACGGCCAGCCTGCTGCCGCCCAACCGCGATGTGCCTACCGAATACCTCGACGTGATGGAGGAGCTGTCTGCCACGGCCTTCGCGGCCTACCGCAACCTGGTCTACGAGACGCCGGGCTTCGAGGGCTTCTTCTGGGAGTCCACCGTCATCGCCGAGATCGCGCACCTCAACATCGGCAGCCGGCCGGCTTCACGCAAGAAGTCCACGGCCATTGACGATCTGCGCGCCATTCCCTGGGTGTTCAGCTGGGCGCAATGCCGGGTGATGCTGCCGGGCTGGTATGGCTTTGGCAGCGCCATCGAAGCCTATGTGCAAAAGCACGGCGAGGCGGGCCAGCAGCGCCTGCAGGCCATGCACGCGCATTGGCCTTATCTGTCCAGCCTGCTGTCCAATATGGACATGGTGCTGGCCAAGTCCGACATGGCCATTGCCTCGCGCTACGCGGCCCTGGTCAGCGACAAGGCCTTGAGCAAGGCCATCTTCGGTCGCATCCGTGCCGAGCATGAACTGACCGTGCGCCATCTGTTGATGATGACGGGGCAGACCACGCTGCTGGAGCGGCATCCCGAGTTGCAGCACCACATCGATGACCGCCACCCCTATCTGGACCCGCTCAACCACTTGCAGGTGACCTTGCTGGAGAGCTTTCGCCAACGGCAATTGCGCGATGAAGAGCCCGATGAGCGCATCCAGCGCGGCATCCACCTGACGATCAACGGTCTGGCGCAGGGGCTGCGCAACAGCGGTTGATGGACTGGGCCCAAGCGGGGCTCAGATCAGGCCGATGTCCACGGGCTTGACACCGGAGAAGACCTTGTCGAGCGCGCTGGGTGACAGGCCGTATTGCCGCCGCAAGAGCCCGGCCATCACGGCGCGGTACTCGTTGAGCACGGGCAGGTCTCGGTTCTGGAACAGGGTTTTGGCCTCGATGGTGGTCTGCTCGCCGGCCACTGTCTTGCCCGCGAGGCCGCCGCCTAGGGCCCAGTACACGCTGCCATGGCCATGGTCGGTGCCTTTGTTGCCGTTCTCGCGCGTGGTGCGGCCAAACTCGCTGATGACCAGCACCGTGGTGCGCCGCCAGGCTTCAGGCCCCATCTCGTCGGCGAAGCCAGCCAGGCCGCTGGCCAATTGCCCCAGGTGCGTGGCCAGATAGCCATCGACCTGGCCCTGGCCCACATGGGTGTCCCAGCCGCCCACGTCCACGAAGCCCAGGGCATAGCGGTCGCGCATCAGCTTGGCCATGCGCCTGGCCTCCTGATCGAAGCCATTGGCCGAGACGGCATTGCGGCTGGCGGCTTCCATCTCATCGGCCATCTCCATGCTGACCTCCTGCCGCACATCGAAGCCCTCGCGCACCTTGGCACCCAAGGGGTGATGGGCATACATGCCAGCCAGCGCCGACTGCATGGGTTTGTCCAGACCCTTGTTGATCTTGCCCTTGAGCGAGGTGTTGGCGATGTCGACCGGGCCACGGAAGATGGTGGGCAACTGGTCGGTGAAAGACATCGCCGACTGCCCAGGCAGCACGGAGGCCAGGCGGTTGAGGAAGCCTGACTGGAAGTCGCGCTGGCCGTTCAGGGCCTGGCCCAGTTCGATGCTGTCTTGCGTTTCGAAGTGGCTGCGCGAGGTGTCGTCCGTGCCGGCAAAGGGGATGAAGCTGAGTTGCCTGGCCTGCAAGAGGTTGCGCAAAGGGGCTTCAACCGCGGGATGCAGGGCCCATTGCTCGGCCAGCGGCATGGCGCCGGGCTTGTCGCCCGTGGCCAGCGGCAGGGCGATGTGGGGGCGGACCTCCTGGTAGAAGCTGGAGGTGCTGGGCACAAGCAGGCTGAGCGCGTCATAGCCGCCGCGCAAAAAGACCAGCAGGAAGCGGGGGCTGGTGGTGTCGTTCGTGGCAGCCAGTACGCGGCTGGACCAGGGCGATACCGCCATGCCGGCGCCAGCCAGCGAGGCCATGGAGAGAAAGCGTCTGCGTTGCATGATGGGTTCCTTCCGGCGCTTGAGGGCTGTGCCTCAGCGGTACATGAACTCGGGCGCCGACAGGTAAAGCGTGTTCCAGTCTTGGGGCGACGCGGTGTTGTCGAGCGCTTGCCGGGTGTCGGCGCGCAGCATGGCCCTTGTGAACTGGTAGTAGCTGGCCCGCGCCAGTTGTGGAAAGCCGGCCTGCTCGGCGCGGCTGCCGTCGTCGGTCTTGAACAGGCCGCCATGGTTGTTGCCGATGGCCCTGGCGATGTCGAAGCGTATGGTCATCTGGCCCGAGCTGGACCAGGCGTCTTCGGTTTGCGGGTAGCCGTCGGGTGTCTGACGGTTGTAGAGGCCTTCGCCAAGCCGGTTGAGCCAGTTCAGCACAGGCTGGGTGTTGAGGATGACCTTGTCGTCGTAAGCGGCCCGCACGGCAGACAGCACATAGTGCATCGGATCCTTGAACTTGCCCGGCTCGGCCTGGGTGAACTCGGGTGCGTACAGCAGGGTCTTCAAGGTCTCGCCGATGTGGCCCTGGGTCGAGATGAAGGTCGCGCTCATGCGCTTGACCAAGGTATCCGGCGGCTGGTCGCTGAGCATGAAGCGGGCGATCTTGCCGCACACGAAGCGGGCGGTGGCGGGGTGGGTGGCCAACTTGTCGAGCACCTCGTCGAGTTCACCGGCACCACGGCGCTTGATGGTGAGGCCCAGCAAGGCTTTGTCATCAAAGTCGTGACGGGCGGGGTTGAACTCGTAGGCGCCATCGTGCACGTACAGGCCGGCCCACTCGCGGCGCAGCTTGGGTATCTTGTCGGTGTGGCGCACGCCATGGCCTGTGAGGACGCGGGCCAGTTCCTGCACGTCCCGCTGTGTGTAGCCGCCGTCCACGCTCAGCGTATGCAGCTCCAGCAACTCGCGGGCGTAGTTCTCGTTGATGTGGTTGGCGGCGTTCTGATCGTTGTCCAGGTAGCGCAGCATGGCCGGGTGGTGGGCCACGGCACCGAGGATGTCGCGGAAGCGGCCCAGCGCATGAGGGCGCAGGGCCTGGTCTTCGTAGTCGCCCAGCATGGCGCGGATGTTGTGCTTGTGCTGGTGCACGTTGAAGTGGTTGAACCAGAACCAGACCATGTGCTCGCGCAACTGCTGCGGCGAGTACAGGGCACGCAAGACATGGCGAGATGCGGCTTCGCGGGCCAGGCGGGTGAGCTCTTTCTGATAGGGCTGCTTGTCATCGGCCTGGCGCATGTCCTCCAGGTCGCCCAGGATGGTGATCAAGGGCTTTTGCGTGATCGTCAGGCCATCGATCTGGCTTTGAGCGGCCGGGGGCAGGGCGGCGGGTGTGGCGTCGGCTGTTTGCTGGGCGATGTAAGCCCCAGGGCCGATCTGGTAGGCGAGGTTCAGCTCTGCATCGCTGGCGCCCCAACTGAGGCGATTGACCAGGCGGTAGAGCCCTGGGTTGTCCAGCGTGAGGTGCGCTGGCTCCCTGGCGATGCCGGCGTGTGGGTTTGCCTGAGCCTGAGCCGGTAGACGGGCGCAGGCGGTCAACAGGCTGCCGGTGCCGGCCAGGGTGGCGGAGAGGGTCAGCAGCGTCTGGCGGCGCGTGAGCCGCAAGGCATGAGGGGCTTGAGCGGGAGGGGCCATGGGTGTCCAACGCATGGGTGCCAGCCCATGTTGACGAACATCACGAGGCGCTTTGTAAAGTTCCGTACTGGCTCAGCGCGCGGCTGATGACAGACGTGCCGATGACAAGTTGCGCCAGACAGCGGCCATGCGCTGTCATGTCAGCGGCCTTGGCGCTGCGATTGCAGCCTGGCCATGTAGAGCAGCAGCAGGCCGCCGAGCAGCATGGCGGCCCATTGCGGCAGCGTGGGGGTGTCGGCTGCGCCGCCGTCCGATGTGACCACGATGGGCACGTTCACGGTGTTATTGGCACTGTTGCTGTCGGGCAGGTCGGATGAGACGCTGGCGGACAGGCTCTGTGTGCCAGTGGTGTTCCACAGCAGGCTCACGATGAGCGTGTTGCTGGCGCCGCTGGCCAGATCGCCCATGGCGCACACGACCTGGCCCGTGTTGCCCTGGCAGCTGAGGTTGCTGTCTTGCAGGCTGACGCCATCTGGCAGGGTGAGCGTCAGCCGCACATTGGTGGCGGTCTGTGGGCCGCTGTTGCTGACGCCGATGGTGTAGCTGACAGGGCTGCCGGTCGTGGGGTTGCTCGGGCCGCTGATGCCGGTCACGGCCAGGTTGGCTTGCGCCGAGGTGTTGAGCGACCAGTGCAAGGCAATGCTGCCTTGCGCGCTATTTACGCCGTCCACGGCGAAGCGGTAGGTGGTGCCGCTGACGGCCTCGAACAGCAGGCCGCTGTTGTGGTTGCTGCTGCCGTCGTCATTGTTCCAGGCGATGGGCTGCAGGGTGGCCACCGTGTTGCCGGTGTAGACGGTCAACAGGGTGTCAAAAGGGCTGCCATGGGTATCGAGGCTGACCTGGCCACTGGCGGGTGCCGTCCAGGTCCACCACACGGTGTGGCCGCTGGCATTGGCGAGAACCAGCGGTTCACCGCTTTCCGTGGTGCCCAGCAAATTGGTGCCACTGGCGCTGCCACTGTTGCCGCTGAGTGTGATGGCCGCGCTGAAGTTGTCGTTGGCCGGGCGCGCAGCGGCTTCCAGATCGAGGCGAGGCTTGGTCAGACCGTTGCGCGCGTCGGTGATCTGGGTGCGCGAGGTCGTCAGGCGGTTGAGTGTCGTGTTCAGGCTGTCGCTGGGGAAGGCGGCGCGCAGCATGGCCACGGCGCCGGCCACATGGGGCGAGGCCTGAGAGGTGCCGCCTTCAGTGATGCCCGCTGCGGTGATCAGCGCGCCCGGTGCCCACAGGGTCATGAAGCTGGCGCTGTCGGAAAAGCACGCGATCTTGTCGGGGGCCGTTGAGTAGTCCGTGCACAAGTTGTTGCCCCAGGTGTAGCCGGTGTTGTAGTTGTCGGCGTAGACGGCACCCACGGACACGATGCCGGGTGTGCAGGCCGGCAGGCCCATGGCGTTGCTGTAGGCATCGTTGCCGGCCGCAGCCACGACGATGATGCCGGCCCCGATGGCGCTGTTGGTGGGTGTGAGATAGGGGTTGCCGCTGCTGCACGCACTGGTGTGCTGGCTGCCATCTCCCAGGCTCATGTTGATGGCGACGATGTTGTAGCTGCTGCGGTGGCTGACGGCCCAGTTCATCGCGCTGATGATGTTGGACGTGGAGGCCAACGTGCCCGAGAACACATTGAGCATGGCGATCTTGGCAGCCGGCGCAACACCCAGCACGATGGCCGACACATTGGTCCCGTGGCTGGTGTCGGTGGTGCCACTGCCAAAGTTGTTTGAGACGGACACCTGACAGGTCGAAGGTGTGCCGGGCGCCGTGCAGCCACCGAAGGCGCTGTTGGTGTAGTCGATGCCGTCATCGAGCACCGCCACGGTGCTGCCCGAACCATCGTAGCCAACGGCGTGGGTGACGGGTTGTGCGATCAAGCTGAAGTTGGCTGGCACGCTCACATGGTGCAGGGCCTTGTTGGCATAGATCGCCTTGATGCGAGGCTGGCTCAACAAGGACTGGAGCGCCGCCGCCGAGTGCACGCGCTTGAAGGCCATGGGCAGGTGACTGTAGTCTTGCAGCAAGGTGATGTCGGCCCTGGCCAGCGCGGTGTCCACCCCCTTCTTGATGGCGGCATAGCGTGTGGCTCGCAGGGTGGTGATGGCCGTGGTCTCGAAGCGGTCCTTGGGCGAGCGTGCGGCGGTCGCTTCCTTGTCGACATCGCTGGCTTCGTATTCCACGATCACATCGACGCTTTGCCCCTGGTTCAGGGCCGTGTTGATGTCATCGGGGACGGCAGCCGCCGCATGGACGGCAGCAGGCAGGCACAGTACCGCGAACCAGGCCATGAACCCGGCCATCATTGGGCGGTTCAGCGGGCGGCGCATCAGCGAGAACAGCACCCGGCACGTGGCGAAGGGCACAGATAAGGAGGCGGACATAAGGGGTGCACAACACGGGCAAAAGCGCAGTCATTGTCCGAAGACCGTGTGACGGTTGTGCCATGCACTGCCCGACACCTGGATCAGGGTGGTGTCACGCGCCTGTCATGCACCTTCCACGAGCGCCTCAGGCATGCGTGGGCGCCGTATAGGCCACTGCCCGGTCGCCCCGGCAAAAGCCATAGAGCCGCACGCCGGTTTCCTGAGCCAGCTCGATGGCCATGGAGGTGGGGGCTGAGACGGCGGCCAGGGTGTCCAGCCCCATGCGTGCGCATTTGCTGACCAGCTCGTAGCTGGCCCGGCTGGAGACCAGCACCATGCCGCGTTGCTTGAGCAGGCGAGCTCGGGCCAGGTGGCCAATGAGCTTGTCGAGCGCATTGTGGCGGCCCACGTCTTCGCGCACGGCCAGCAGCTCGCCCTGCGCATTGGCCCAGGCAGCGGCATGGCAGCCACCGGTGTCGGCTTGCAGGGCCTGGTGTTCGTGCAGGCGCGAGAAGGCTTGCAGGATCCGCTCCGGCTCGATGGGCGCTTGCCGGGCTTCGGTGGGCAGCGGCGGGGGGTGGCTGTCTCGCAAGGCTTGCAGGCTGTCCACGCCGCACAGGCCGCAGCCCGTGCGCCCGTTCAGGCCACGGCGCCGCGCCTGCATCTCGCTGAACGCCCGTGTGCTGATCTGCAGGCGCACCTCCAGGCCTTCGGTGTTGTCGGCGATCTCCAGATCACGGCAGTCATCAAAGTGGGCGATCAGCCCTTCGGACAGGGCAAAGCCCAGTGCAAAGTCTTCAAGGTCGGTGGGGGTGGCCATCATCACGGCGTGTGAGACACCGTTGAAGACCAAGGCCACAGGGCGTTCGCAGATGACCTGATCCCGGGCCCACTCGTGCTGCGCATCCACGTGACGCAGCACGCGGACCTCGCGAGTCGCTGGCACATTGGCGTCCATGATGGGCCGGTGTCTCATGTGGCGGGCCCTGCGATTTCCATTTCACTGGCCGCGAGTGCCACCGGGATGGACTTGGACGTGGGCGTGCGGGCCCGGATCGCGTGGCTGTCCAGCGGCACCAGGGGATTGGTCTCGGGGTAGTAGGCGGCCACGCAGCCTGGAGGGATGGCGTAGTCCACCAGACGGAAGCGTTTGGCACTGCGGCGTTGGCCGTCTTCAGCCCAGCTTTGCAGGTCGACCCACGCGCCTTCAGCCAAACCCAGTGAGGTGCGGTCTTGCGCGTTGATGAACAGCACGCGGCGCTGGCCATAGACGCCCCGGTAGCGGTCGTCCAGCCCGTAAACCGTGGTGTTGTACTGGTCGTGTGCACGGATGGTGGTGAGCGTGAAGACCTGCTCGCCCCAGGCCTGACGGGCGCGGTGCAAGGCCGTGTCCATGGGCACGGGGTGGGGCATGAAGCGGGCCTTGCCTGTGCTGGTCTGCCAGATGCGTTCGCTGGCGGTGTTGCGCAGACGGAATCCTCCGGGGCTGTGGACGCGGCGGTTGAAGTCCTTGAAGTCGTCGAAGACAGCTTCGATGCGGTCACGGATGCGGTCGTAGTCCTCGACCAGCCAGCGCCAGGGTGTGCGGCTGCCGGCCAGCGTGGCTTCGGCCAGGCGGGCCACGACCATGGGCTCCGACAGCAGATGAGGCGAGGCGGGTTCGTTGATGCCGGCCGACAGGTGCACCATGCTCATCGAGTCCTCGACGCTGACGTGCTGCGGGCCGCTGGCTTGACGGTCGATCTCCGTGCGTCCCAGGCAGGGCAGCACCAGGGCTTCGCGGCCATGGACCACGTGGCTGCGGTTGAACTTCGTGGCCACGTGCACGGTCAGCGCGCAGCCTTGCATGGCGGCATGCGTGGCGGCGGTGTCGGGCGTGGCGGCCGCGAAATTGCCGCCCATGCCAAAGAAGACACCGGCGCGCCCATCGCGCATGGCCTCGATGGCGCCGATGGTGTCGAAGCCTTCATGGCGCGGCGGCGAGAACTGGAACACCTCGCCCAGGCGGTCGAGGAAGGCGGCCGAAGGCTTTTCATAGATGCCCATCGTGCGGTCGCCTTGCACATTGCTGTGGCCGCGCACCGGGCACAGGCCGGCGCCGGGCTTGCCGATATGGCCGCGCATCAGCAACAAGTTGGCGATCATCTGCACGGCCGCCACACCGTGGCGGTGCTGGGTGATGCCCATGCCCCAGCAGGCGATGACCTTGTCGGCACGGGCCAGCACGCTGGCGGCGGCACGCATGTGGTCTTCGCTCAGGCCTGACTCGTTGACCAGCAGTGCCCAATCCTCGGCACGCACATCGGCTTCGAAGTCCGCAAACCCACTGGTATGTTCGGCGATGAAGTCCACATCCAGCACGCGAGGCTGGCCTTGCGCCTGCGCGGTGTCGTCCAGCTCGAACAAGCCCTTGCAGATGCCCTTGATGGCGGCGATGTCGCCACCCACGCGCAGCTGGAAATAGTCCGAGGTGATGGGCGTGGCGCTCAGCGAGGCCATCTCCAGCAGGTTCTGCGGGTCGGCAAAGCGCTCCAGCCCGCGTTCGCGCAAGGGGTTGAAGCTCAGGATGCGTGCGCCGCGCCGCGAGGCCGCGTGCAGCTCGCCCAGCATGCGCGGGTGGTTGGTCCCCGGGTTCTGGCCGAAGATCAGGATGGCGTCGGCCAACTGGAAGTCATCGAGCGTGACCGTGCCCTTGCCCACGCCAACACTTTCCTTGAGCCCGACCCCGCTGGGCTCGTGGCACATATTGGAGCAGTCCGGGAAGTTGTTGGTGCCGTACTCGCGCACGAACAACTGATAGAGAAAGGCCGCCTCGTTGCTGGTGCGCCCCGAGGTGTAGAAGATGGCCTGATCGGGCGAGGGCAGGGCCCGCAGGTGCCGTGCGATCAGCGCAAAGGCTTCGTCCCAGCTGATGGCCTGGTAGCGGTCGGCCTCGGCGTTGTAGACCATGGGTTCGGTCAGGCGGCCCATGGCTTCCAGATCGTGGTCGCTCCAGCTGGCCAGTTCGCGCACGGTGTGCTGGCCGATGCGTTCGGGTGTGGCACGTTCGGCCGTGGCTTCGGCGGCCACCGCCTTCACGCCGTTCTCGCAGAACTCGAAGGTGGAGGTGTGCTCGCGGTCTGGCCAGGCACAGCCTGGGCAATCGAAGCCGTCTGGCTGGTTGGCCGACAGCAGGGTGCGCGCCCCCTTGGCCGCGATGCGGTGTTGCAGCAACTGCCTGGCCACACTGCGCAGGGCGCCCCAGCCGCCGGCGGGGGCTTTGTAAACCTCGATCTTGGATTCGCTCACTTCACAACGCTTTCATGACGGCTGCTGCACTGTACGCAGCCTGCATCAGGCTGGCAATATTTGGACCTGCATCAAATGTGAGGAAGTCATGCTGATGTCATCACATGACAGACACAGGTAGAGACCCGCAGCTGTGCTAGGGTCTTGCCATGCGGAACCTGGGCATGCCAAGCACATGAATGATCTGACTGCCGTGACATCCTTCAGCAACCGGACCTTTGACCAGATCGAGGTTGGCGCCAGCGTCAGCGTGGTCCACAGCGTGACCCGCGATGATGTCGAGCTGCTGACGCTGGTGTCGGGCGACGCCCTGGTGCAGGCTGCCGATACGCAGCCAAGTGAATCACGTGAACCGGTCTGCGAAGGCGTCAGTGCCGAGGCGCTGATCCACGGCATCCTCAAGCGCCGCCTGCCCGGGCCTGGCACGGTCATCGTGGCACATCATCTGGATTACGCGGGCCGGGTCAGCATGGGTGACCAACTGCATGCCATGGTCACCGTGGTGGCCAAGGCGCCACCCGATCGTCTCGAGCTGTCTTGCTCGGTCAAGCGCGGGGACACCCTGCTGCTTGACGGTCGCGTCACCGTGATCGCCCCTTCGCACAACCTGACCGTGGACCAGCGCGAGCACCCCACGGTCATCCTGCGCCGCAACGATGTGTTCGGCCGCCTGTTTGCGGATTGCGAGAAGCAGCCGCCCGTGCCTTGCGCGGTGGTGCACCCCTGCGATGCCGATTCACTGGCCGGTGCGCTGGAGGCCGCACGCCATGGCCTGATCGAGCCGGTGCTGGTGGGCCCACGCGCCAAGATCGCGGCCGTGGCCCAGGCCGGGGGATGGGACATCTCGCCTTATCGTCTGGAAGACACCGAACACAGCCATGCGGCAGCCGAGCGTGCCGTGGCCCTGGCGCGCTCGGGCGAGGTGCAGGCGCTCATGAAGGGCAGCCTGCACACCGATGAGCTGATGGGCGCGGTCGTGCCTTCGGCCACGGGCCTGCGCACCGGGCGGCGCATCAGCCATGTCTTCGTGATGGACGTGCCCACCTACCCCCGCATGCTGCTGGTGACCGATGCGGCCGTGAACATCGCGCCCACCATCGTCGACAAGGTCGACATCGTGCAAAACGCCATTGATCTGGCGCATGTGCTGGGTGTGCCTGAGCCGCGCGTGGCCATTCTGGCGGCGGTCGAGACGGTCAATCCCGAGATGCCGGCCACGATCGATGCGGCCATGCTGTGCAAGATGGCCGACCGGGGGCAGATCACCGGTGGCCTCGTCGATGGCCCGCTGGCCTTTGACAACGCCGTGAGCCTGGAGGCTGCGCGAACCAAGCACATCCAGTCGCCCGTGGCGGGGCAGGCCGACATCCTGGTCGTGCCCAATCTGGAAGCGGGCAACATGGTGGCCAAGCAGTTGCAATACCTGGCCGGGGCCGACAGCGCCGGCATCGTGCTGGGCACCCGCGTGCCCATCGTGCTCACCAGCCGGGCTGATTCGGTGCGCACGCGCCTGGCTTCGGCGGCGGTGCTCAAGCTGCTGGCCCACTCGCAAACGCATACACAAACCCATCCGCAAACCCCGCACGTCAAGCCATGACAGACGCCATCGCCGTTATCAACGCAGGCTCATCCAGCCTGAAGTTCTCGGTTTTCACGGCCAAGGCCTTCAAGCCGCTGCTGCACGGTCAGGTCGAAGGCTTGAGCGAGGAGGCGCACCCCGATGCGCCAAGCGCGCATGCCGTGGCCAAGTCTGCCCATGGCGAGGTCTTGCTGGAACACCGCTGGCCGGCGCAGCAGGCCATGGGGCATGAAGCGGCGCTGGGCTATCTGCTGCAGGCGCTGCCGCCGTTTCTGCAAGGACACCATTTGCGCGCCGTGGGGCATCGCATTGTCCATGGCGGTGTGCATTTTCATGAGCCGGTCTTGTTGACCGAAGCGGTGGTGGCCGAGCTGGCTGGTCTGATTTCCCTGGCGCCGCTGCACCAGCCTCACAATCTCTCTCCGGTGCGGGCTTTGGCCAAGCTGGCGCCGCATCTGCCGCAGGTTGCTTGTTTTGATACGGCCTTCCATGCCAGCAACCCGGAAGTGGCCCAGCGCTTTGCCTTGCCGCGCGAACTGCACGAGGCCGGTGTGCGCCGCTATGGCTTCCATGGCCTGTCTTATGAGTACATCGCCTCGCGTTTGCCGCATGTGGATGCGAGCGCCGCCAAGGGCCGCACAGTGGTGATGCACCTGGGCAATGGCGCCAGCATGTGTGCGCTGCTGGCCGGTCGCAGCGTGGCCAGCTCCATGGGTTTTACCGCGCTGGATGGCCTGCCGATGGGCACGCGCTGCGGCAGCATCGACGCAGGTGTGCTGCTGTGGCTGATGGACCAGCGCGGCCTGAACGCCCGCCAGATCGAGCACCTGCTCTACAGCGAGTCCGGTTTGCTGGGGGTCTCTGGCCTGTCCTCGGACATGCGCACGCTGCTGGCCAGCGACAGCGAGGCGGCCAGGCAGGCCATCGAGTTATACGTTTACCGGATCTGCCGCGAGCTGGGTTCCATGGCGGCGGCCTTGGGGGGCCTTGATGCCATTGTGTTCACGGCGGGGATCGGCGAGCACGCTGCACCGGTTCGTGCAGCGGTCTGCCGGCAGGCGGCCTGGTTGGGCGTCAGGCTGGACGAGGAGGCCAATGGGCAGTCGGTCCAGGACGGCCAGGCCCTTTGCGTCAGCCAAACCGGCCAATCCAGTCAATCGGGCAGCCGCGTGGCCGTCTGGGTCATCCCCACCAACGAGGAGCTGATGATCGCCCGTCACACGGCCCGCATGGTGCCTATCTCGTCCTAGTGGCTCTAGGGGCTGTTAACAGGCCCCAGGGAGCGCGCGCTGGGGGGCGTTTTGCCACCGCGCTACAATTGAAGGTTCGATGAGTGCCCCCTCCCGTTGCTGAAGGGGCGCCAGCCCTTGAGAGGATTTCCCATGTCGATGGACGATCGCGACGGCAAGATCTGGATGGACGGCCAACTGGTGGAATGGCGCGACGCCAAGATCCACGTGCTGACCCACACGCTGCACTATGGCTGCGGCGCTTTTGAGGGCGTGCGCGCCTATGACACCGTCAACGGCACGGCCATCTTCCGCCTGCAAGAGCACACCGATCGCCTGTTCAACAGCGCCAAGATCCTGCGCATGCCGATGCCCTTTTCCAAGGAGCAGATCAACCAGGCGCAACTGGAGGTCGTCAAGGCCAACAACCTCAAGAGCTGCTACCTGCGCCCGCTGGTGTGGCTGGGCTCCGAGAAGCTGGGTGTGAGCCCCAAGGGTGCCAAGGTGCATGTGATGGTGGCGGCCTGGGCCTGGGGTGCCTACCTGGGTGAAGAAGGCCTCAAGCGCGGCATCCGCGTCAAGACATCGAGTTACACCCGCCACCACGTCAACATCACGATGACGCAGGCCAAGGCCGTGAGCAACTACACCAACTCCATCCTGGCCAATATGGAAGCCACGGATGACGGCTACGACGAAGCCCTGCTGCTGGACAGCGCCGGTTTCGTGTCCGAAGGTGCCGGCGAGAACCTGTTCATCATCAAGAACGGCAAGCTCTACACGCCCGACCTGTCGGCTGGCGCCCTCAACGGCATCACCCGCAACACCATTTTCGCGATCTGCCAGGACCTGGGTCTGGAGATCAAGGAAAAGCGCATCACCCGCGACGAGGTCTACATCGCCGACGAGGCCTTCTTCACCGGCACCGCTGCTGAAGTCACGCCCATCCGCGAACTCGACCGCATCCAGATCGGCATCGGTTCGCGTGGTCCCATCACCGAGAAGATCCAGAACGCCTTCTTCGACATCGTCAACGGCCGCAACGCCAAGTACGGCGAGTGGCTGACCAAGGTCTGACCGGGAGCACATCGCCATGAGCAACACCGCAAGCAAACCCAAGTCCGTGGTGGAAGTGACCGCCGCCGACGTACAAGGCCCCGGCGTGGTCTTCTGCCCCAACCCGAAGATGCCGCTGTGGAGCAACCACCCCCGTGTCTTCATCGACGTGGCCAAGACCGGCGAAGGCATGTGCCCCTACTGCGGCACGGTCTACAAGGTCAAGGAAGGCGAGCACATCGGCCACGGTCACTGAGACCGGCCGCCACTGGCGGTTTCGCGCGGCTGTCAGATGACGACCCTACAATCGGGTCCATCATGAAGACCTCGCAAGAATTCGTTCTGACCCTGTCCTGCCAGGACGCCAAGGGCATTGTCCACGCCGTCTCGGGCCTGCTCTACCAGGCGGGCTGCAACATCATCGACTCGCAGCAGTTCGGTGATGTGCAAAGCGAGGACAGCACCGGCCTGTTCTTCATGCGCGTGCACTTCGAGGCACCCGCGCACCTGGCCGACGTCAAGACGCTGGACAATCTCTTCAGCCATGTGCGCCAGCAGTTCGGCATGGCGGCGCAAATTCATGCGCTGGCCCGCAAACCCCGCGTGCTGATCATGGCCAGCAAGCATGGCCACTGCCTCAACGACCTGCTCTTTCGCTGGCGTTCGGGCTGGCTGCCGATCGACATCCCCGCCATCGTCTCCAACCACCCCGACTACGCGGCACTGGCCGCCAGTTACGGCATCCCCTTTCACCACCTGCCGCTGCCCACCGGCTCGAACGCCGATGTCAAGCGCGCGCAGGAGCAGCAGGTCGAAGCCCTGGTCGAGCAAGAGGGCATCGATCTGGTCGTGCTGGCCCGCTATATGCAGATCCTCAGCCCTGAGTTCTGCAGCTTCCTCAAGGGCCGGGCCATCAACATCCACCACAGCTTCCTGCCCAGCTTCAAAGGCGCCAAGCCCTACTACCAGGCGCATGACCGTGGCGTGAAACTCATTGGTGCCACCGCGCATTACGTGACAGCGGATCTGGACGAAGGCCCCATCATCGAGCAGGATGTGGAACGCGTGGACCACACGCTCAGCCCTGAGGATTTCACCGCCGTGGGGCGCGACGTCGAGTGCGTGGTGCTGGCCCGTGCCGTCAAGTGGCACACCGAGCACCGCGTTCTCATGAACGGCCACAAGACGGTGGTCTTCAAGTAAAGCAACCGCATTCGTTTCGGCAGGACCAGACCATGAGCGATCCGCGTGCCCGCAAAGTTTCCCAGGCTGCCCTGATGAGCACCGCCGATGAAACCGAAGCCTCCTTCTACGAGGCCATGCAGCAAGGCGACCTGGACAAGATGATGGCGGTCTGGGCCGACGACGAAGAGATTGCCTGCGTGCACCCGGGCGGCCCGCGCGTGGTGGGCACGGTGGCGGTGCGCGCGGCTTTCGAGGCGGTGTTCGTCAATGGCCCCGTGCACGTGCAGGTGCACCATGTACGCCGCATGGAATCGGCCGTGTGCGCGGTGCACCATGTGACCGAGAAGGTGCAGGCCATGACCGAGCGTGGCATGGAAACCGCCTACGTGATCGCCACCAATGTGTTCCTGCGCACGGCCATGGGCTGGCGCATGGTGGCGCATCACGCGAGCGCCGGCCTGCCGCAGGACCTGCCGGACATCACCGAACCCCGCACCACCCTGCATTGAGCGAGGCCGTGCCGTGATGCCGTATCGCGCCCCCCGCTGGCTGGCCGGACATGGTGCACTGGGCGGCAATGTGCAGACCATCTGGCCGGCGCTTTACAGCGGCACACATGCCGACCACGGCAAGCTGCCCGTGAGCTACCGGCGCGAACGCTGGGACACGCCCGATGGCGACTTCATCGACGTGGATTTCCAGGAGGCGGCGCTGGCCATGCGCCTGGCCGATGGCGAACGCCCGCTGCTCGTGCTCTTCCATGGCCTGGAGGGTTCCTCGCAAAGCCATTACGCCCGTGCTTTCGCCCACTGGGCCCATGCCCGTGGCTGGGACTACGCCGTGCCGCACTTCCGGGGCTGCTCGGGCGAACTCAACCTGGCGCCGCGCACCTACCACTCGGGCGACCACGCCGAGCTGGACTGGATCCTGCGGCGCCTGCGTTTGCGCCATGCCGGCCCCATGCTGGCCGTGGGCATTTCGCTGGGAGGCAATGTGCTGCTGCGCTGGGCCCAGGAGGCCGGTGCCGCATCGACGCAAGTGCTCAAGGCCGCGGTGGCGGTGTCTTCACCGCTGGACCTGGCCGCAGCGGGCCACGCCATCGGGCGGGGTTTCAACCGGCAGGTCTACAACCGCATGTTCCTGAACTCGATGAAGCCCAAGGCGCTGGCCAAGCTCAAGCAGTACCCCGGTCTGTTCGACGAGGCTGCCCTGCGCGCGTCACGGGATCTGTACACATACGACAATGTCTTCACCGCGCCCCTGCATGGCTTTACCAGCACGGAAGACTACTGGTCACGATGCTCGTCCAAGCCGGGGCTCAAGGCCATGCGCGAGCTGCCCGCCCTGGTCATCAACGCCCGCAACGACCCCTTCATCCCGGCGCACAGCCTGCCCAGCCGGGGCGAAGTGGGGCCGGCGGTCACCCTGTGGCAACCGCATGAAGGCGGCCATGTGGGCTTCCCGGCAGGGCGCTTCCCAGGCCACGTGGCCGATCTGCCGCAGGCGGTGGGCAATTGGCTAGGGATGCACTGAAAAAGGTCCGCTGACTGGCGTACGACTTGCATGCCTGTGCTTCAGCACAGGAGGCCATATGAAGCAGCAAACCCTCGCAATGGCAGCAGATCAGGAAGCGGGCTTC